>ERZ808252.1298-NODE-1298-length-18821-cov-18.071033_pt1 | contig 18821 bp, 25 predicted proteins | sample MGYA00521242_ERZ808252 | MGnify/ENA primary metagenome ERZ808252 (study PRJEB31516, sample SAMN03275581) | gut metagenome | biome: mammalia-associated habitat; material: feces | host: Papio cynocephalus | place: Kenya | collected 2012-08-07 ...
AGTTAAGAAGAATCCAAAGGTGCGAGTACTTAATCACACAGGCTAAAAAAACAAGCGGCACCGCACATGGTTACATGCACGGCGCCGCTTGTTTTTTAGCCTACATATGTGTTAAAATACGGAATATTTTTAAGAACTGTTAGACTGAACAATTCATTCATTGCAGTAGCCATTCGATTGTATTCAATAGTTGTTGGGTGATTATTAATAATAGAGGTTCTATATTGTTCGCTTGATAAGTGTGCATTTTCTGCTTGGTTCATTAAGGGTAAATTGTACTTATTAGCGATTGCTTGAATTGCTGTATTGTACATGCTTACATATGAACCCGGCGCATACTGATTGATGTTCAATATAACTATTTTAGCACTGTTATTTTTTTGTTTAATAGCGTCAATAATTTTCCCATAGTTTCCATAGAATGTGTCTGGATTAGTCGAGGGGTCTGTGTGCATATCAGTGATACTGCCGAGATAATCGCTTCCAAGAATAGCGTTATCGTTGATGCCAAGTGCTATAATGTAGCAACCTTTGCTTTCATCTTTGTTCAGTTTAGCAAGGCCGTTTGGGTTTGTAAGCCACGTCCTAGTCGTTGCGCCACCAAAGCTATAATTTTCAAAAGCGCATCCGTAGTGCCGCTTGCAAATTTGTGGCCAACTGATGTTGATATGGTCTGTTACGACGCCATTATTATCAGTCGCACCCGAAGCGTAGCTATCGCCAATAACGCCGCAATTATACAGCAGTTCAAACCCATAAGAAGTTGTAGTTGACCAAGGTGAATATTCAGTTTCGGTAGTCGCGTATCTGACATACTGGTTACTTGAATCTGTTGCTACTTGGACTGAGCCACCTAAACTACTATTGTGATAGTTGTATGTCATTACAGTAAAAACACTGCTAATGCCTGTGGGCTTATTTTCTACACCTGTTGCCGCGCCGATATAAGTACAGATAGTATTCACTGGAATGGTGTTTAAGTCATTATAAGGTGCTTCAAACGGCTGGCTGTTCAGCAATTTGCTGTTAAGTTGCACATTCCCAACGTCCTGATTTAGAACGAACCAGTCATTATATTCAGTTTCGGTAGTCGCGTATCTGACATACTGGTGACTTGAATCTGTTGCTACTTGGACTGAGCCACCTAAACTACTATTGTGATAGTTGTATGTCATTACAGTAAAAACACTGCTAATGCCTGTGGGCTTATTTTCTACACCTGTTGCCGCGCCGATATAAGTACAGATAGTATTCACTGGAATGGTGTTTAAGTCATTATAAGGTGCTTCAAACGGCTGGCTGTTCAGCAATTTGCTGTTAAGTTGCACATTCCCAACGTCCTGATTTAGAACGAACCAGTCATTATATTCAGTTTCGGTAGTCGCGTATCTGACATACTGGTGACTTGAATCTGTTGCTACTTGGACTGAGCCACCAAATTGATTACTGTTTACGCTGTAATTCATGACAGTGAAAATTGTGTTGATTTTCGGCGGTAAATTAACAACTAAGCTGTTTACGCCGATATATACTACTACCTCATTTTTTGGAATAGTATTTAGGTCAGTATAAACACCAGAGGGGGGTGTCACGGTGTTGAACAATTTTGTTCCACGAATAGTGGTAGTGCCTACTGTTTTACTATCTGCCGCCGCCCCACCAATGGACAAACTCTTATCCACCACAACCGCACTCCCCTTGGGGTCAACATTCGCCACAAGCCAAGCCGTAACTGCACTCGTAGTTTGCTGATTAATCTGCGCATCGAACGTTTGGTGCAGTAGCGTTCCAAAGCTACCGTCCGCTACCATGCTGTCAATTTTGTTATTCAGTTCCTGCTGAACATCAAGATTGTCAAACCAAGTGTTAATCCAGTCCTGCAACTGATGCGCCGCAGTAATGGTATCGGTACTCAGTTTCGTAACCTTGTCATACGCTTCCAGACAAGCATTATACTTGCCAACAAGGAACGCCATAATCTCATAGTCACTAGCACCCTGAATGTAGGTAGTCAGGTCGAACTTACCATACACTGGTTGGAACGTACCCATTTCAGGATAAACAGGAACATCTGGGAAGAAATTTGCTTCACCCGGTTTAGTTGCCATAGTTAAACCATTCCTTTCTTAATTTGTTATATCTCAATGTCAAGTACAGCATTAAGTCTAAGTTATGCTTCCTGCAACCATGTTTCAGGTTTCACCCACTCTGGCACTTCTGCCAGAACCCTCACCAGTAACTCTTTATCCTGTGTTACACGAACAGGTTTTACGTCCGCTCGCTTCGCTCGCTCCCACTCTGCTAAACAGAATGTGTAGCGCTCTAACTAGCAGATGTATCGGGCCTTACAGCACTATTTCCTCTTCCACGGAAACAGAATCGCCGCAACCGCATTTCCAAGATATTTGCTAACCAGCTTGAGGAAGTCAATAGTAATATCAACCCACTCTTTCAGCTGTTTCAAATTCTCTTTGTTCACGACAACTTCACCCAGCCCTCAACATTGTACTCCTGATCTGCCGCAGTAGCCGCACCCAGCTGAATAGAGATAACGCTCAGACCGTCCTTAGTGCTAGTAGTCTTCTTGATACTAGCCGCCGCAGTAGCCGCATGGTCACTCTCAGTGTTGAACCAGCCAACCTCTGCATGTTCGCCACAGTCAGGAATGTTGATAGTCAGCACATCGACGTTTGCCGCAACCACGCCGCTTGCTGTAAATACAGCGTTGATGTGCAGAGCATCATTCAGCTGATAACTTGCATCGTCAACAACGGCAATCATACTGTTAGCCGAACTAATGAATTTACTCATACTCTCACCTCAATCTCAATAGATACTCATGAAGCACTCTGCCAGAGCGTTAATCACTTCCATATCAACATTCCTCAAAGAATTCTGATACTCTTTGAACAGCTCCGCATAGCTCTTTCCGTTTAATCCCGTTACAGTCCTGTGCCTATTACTAGTGCCAGTGTAAGTGTCAGTGTCCTTGCTATTGTAAGTGGTCGTGTCGGTGCTGGTGCTGTTGCCAGTGCTACTGCCAGTGCTCTTGTTCTTGTTAGCATTACTTGCATAAGTATTATTTGCAATATCCGTTTCAATGTTAAGCATCTGACCGGGAGTGTCAGAACCAACGTTGAGGACATAGCCATTGTTAGAAGCGTTGCTAGTGGTAATATTTCCCACAGTGTCAACGCCACTCTTAGCGAGTTCTCTGGTATTATCATCGCTGTGTTCAATATCTTCCTGCAACTTACCACCCGTATAGAACTTCCAGTTCTCAGCGAGTGCATCATACAAGAGATTCTTAACAGGCATAATCTCTCGCATGGTGTTGTTGAGTAACTGTTTGAATCTATCAGGTGCAGTACAGCAGATTTCATCGAAGATATAGTGGTCTACAATCTTCTTGTTCAGTGCATTTCTGAACTGATTCTTTTCATCTTCTGTACTCAGGTAACTAGGAACAGGGTAGTCGTTCAGTCCAATGTCATACCCAGACTGAATCAGCTTACCCAACTCAATCGTATAAACCGCCATTAGACTTCACCCTCACTTGTCTTAGTATCGTCAGTATAGTTCTTAGTGTAAGTAGCGTTGTAGCTATTCTTACTATACTTTGCACCCTCAGTAGTATATGCTTCGGTAGCCAGATGCACGTCAACATTCAGGCCGAACAATTCATTGATTTTTTTACAAGCGGCTTTACGCTGAGAAAGACCAATGTTTGCAAGAGCGTTGCTCTGACGGTCAAACTGCTGTACTTCATCCTGCACTCTTCGTTCAGCCTTATAGTCAGTCATGCCGATGCCAAGGAAACTGAGATACTCATTGTACTTAGTAATCTTAATATCCTGCAACTGCCCAGCGACAAACGGAGCATCGGTTCTCAGAACCTTAAAGCTGTTCGGGTCATAGTTGTCCTTGTTGCCGTAGATAACAGGCGTATTGCCATTGTACTTCTGGTACAGCGCCATTGCAGACTGTTTCTGTTTCTGGTCAGTCAGAATCAGGATAGGCGTTTTCTGTGCCTTAATGTTGACATCAATGCTCTGGTCGATGTCGTACAGCATTTTGGCGTACCTATTAGTGGTAAGGAATGTGGGGTACATATCCGGGGTGTTCCGAATAAGAACGCAGTCCTCAAACGGAATACTATCGAACACCTTAATCGGAGTAATGGGACGAATAGTGTTCGGTTCTTGGTAGAAATTGATTCCTTCAAGTGCACAGTTCAGAGCCATATAGCCCATGCTAGGCGCATCGAAGAAAACTGCTCTACCGTAGGTGAACAGGCAGTACTCCAAGTATCGTTCATTCACGCTCTTAGGGAGATTTTCCCATTTGAACATGGTTGAAGCAAGGTTTTTCAACCTAGAGTAGTAATCACAGTAGGCGGCTTGGTCTGCTTGCTTCTCAGCCAGTTCATTGTCATATTTGTACATTGTTTATCACCTCACTGCGTAAAGAAGCCAATAAGTTTAGAGACTAGATAACTAATTAAACTGGATACGATATACCCCACTATAGCGCCTACAATCGCGCCTATTACGCCAGCAAGAGCGGCACCCACCGCGCCGCCCGCGTCGACAATAGCTGTAGTAATCGCATTTGTTAAGAAGTTTGATATTACAGTAGTTAGATATGGTGTTATATATGTATTTACGACAGTGGTAGTTATTGAGACTACAGCTTGCGATAAGATGTTTTTAGCGGCTTGCGCTAGTGAGATATCACCTTTTAAAACGCCGCCAATGGATTGAACAGTAGTATTAACAATACCGATTGATAAATCAGTCACGATTTGAGCGTTGTTTGGGTTTTTAATTACTGTAGGTATATAAGCAGTAATTGCTGTAGCGCATCCATGAGCAGTAACATTGCACATGAAATCTATTGAATCACGCTTTGTGTTTTCTAAAAAGATTTGGCAAGCTGTGCTAACATCACCTGTTGAGATAGCCGTTTCAACAGCTGACCACCCATTTTGTACAATTTTGTCCACATAACCGTCCAAATACTTTCCGAGAGCAATAGCAGTATCGTCATTTGGGTCTAAGTTTGTTGCATTAAAAACCCAGTTTTTTAAATTTGTTTTTGCGCTATTTACAAATTTGGATTCTGCGCCAACCAGAGCTTCGCCGACTTTATTCTCTATATACCAAATTGCGTTATTTACTACGTTACGGCAAAAAGTATCAAAGATGTAATAGAAGTTTCCGCCATTTATTAGCTGATATACAGCTTCTTCACCTTGTTCTTTTAAGCCTTCTAGTTGTTTTTGTATAAAATCATGAACTATGTTCCATAAATCTGAGTTGCGTGAGACTCCTTGTCCCTCGCAAATTTTGTCAGCGATTGAATTTATTGTTTTATCAAACGTTGATTGCGATACAGAGCCATCGCCTTTTACAGCGCCAATGATGGTTTCTATATCTTCATCAGATATATATTCTGATTTAGTGTAATTAACCTGTGAATACTGATTCTCTCTCCAAGGGATTCCGGGAAAGTCAGGGATGTTATTAGGATTTACTGAGAAATCAGCGGACGCATTGAAGTTTGTATAATCAGTTCGAGTAGCTGACGTGAAATAAATTTGATAATGTAAATGGTAACCAGTGCTTTTTCCGGTATTGCCTACTGCTCCAACTTTATCACCCTGACTAACTCTATCTCCGACTTCTTGAGTAGCTTTAGAAATCATGTGGGCGTATCTAGTATAATAGCAGTTGCCGTCAGTGTCTTTAGTATCATCATGGCGAATTAGAATTGTGTTGCCCCAAGAATCTGATGTATAGTTTTGTACCACAGTTCCGGCTTTTGAAGCATAAATAGGATAACCGGCGATTCTTCCGGGCACACCTGTTGTGAAATCAAGTGCTTTATGTGAATCTTTATATCCTGTTGAACAATACCAAGTGCCGACGCCTAGAGGGTGCACCCAAGTATTTGTCGCGTAGTAGCCTTCTGGTAAGTCATTTATTGAGCCAGAGGAGTCTTTGGAACTGCTTGTTTGCTCTGATAACTTTATGACTGTATACCCGTGGCTGTCAGCTGTAAATTTGTTGCCTGTTAGCCAAGGATTTAAATCGAGCAATTTTTGTGGCTGTACGCCTGTTAATATTGATAGCGTTTGAAGGTCGTCATTCCAAGAGCCTGTATATTGTGGCTTTATAGTGGCATATCCACCGCCACCTCTACTAATATTATTTTTAAGTGAAGCAAGATTTTCTTCTGGCGTATTTGCTGTAGGCATTTATCTCACCTCACACAATAGAATTAGTTTGGTCAAAATTCCCGAATTTTGCTGTATAAGACCAGAAGAACACACCCTTATCAAAGATTTGTTTAATAAGATTCATGTCGGAATCAGGAAAATTACCAGACGCATTTAGGCCAAGAGTGCGGATGTATGTCCAGTTAGAGCGCGCGTGTAAGTTAATAGTGCGATACTCAGATTGTTTGTAGCCGTATACGCTGAGAAATTTATCACAGCGCTTAACAAGGTCAAGTGGTGGGACTTTGTAGCCATATGTGAAAGAAGTTTTACCTGTCGCAATATACCCATTTGAAGACGAACTATTTCCAGTAGCTGGCGCATTATAGTTTTCAGATATAGCCGTTAGGTCTTGTGACACTGAGTCATATCCACCGACGAATGCACCAAGATTTGTAGCGCCTTGGTTTGCAGAAGCTATTCCACCGGCAATTTGTGATACGCCAGAAAGTGCCTGTCTACTGCCGATTCCGCCAAGGCCGGGGGTGCTGGCTGTTGCTAAACCCATTGCAGTTCCGAGAATACCAGAAAGGCTAGATGCAATGCCTTGGACAGTTTGTGCACCAGCTGTAACAGCATCTGCTGTTCTTTGAGCTTTAACTCTTTGCACATACATTGCATTACTACTGTTGTGCAAGTTGTAATCATTTTTATACTGATTGTATGCCCAACCACTTTCAGGAATAACTGCGAACAAAGCAATAGTAGATATATTAGAACTACTATAGTTTTCAACAAAAGAACTAATCGTGCCGCTTGTTAAATCAGCTGAAAGCTTTATTGAAACATTATCACCTGAAATAAAAGCCGGACTGAATTTGCATTCTTGCCCGTACATTGACATGAAACAAGTAATGAATGCCGCTGATAACAATTTCTTATTTACTGGTGTATAACCACTAATACTGCTAGGTGCCTTGCTAAACGAAATAGCGTGACTGCCATTTTTTAAAGCGTATGGATATTGCTGTAAACGGATAACTGCTGTAGCCGTACCGTTTTTTACATACGAGTCAAGAATTGTACTCACACCCGGGTTGTCAATATGAAAATCGACAAGATTTTGAGCGCCAGAATAGATTCCAGAATTGACAGACCCTGTTTTTGACTCACCTTCATAAGTTGATGTTGCAAATACTGCAATTCCATCAGGCTTAACATCATAATTTCCAGCCACTTGATAGCCGCCGTTGTCGCCAGTAGTAAAATCTTCTGGCACAATATTGTCTCCAACATCATCCGTATCGGAATGACACCTATCAACATAACTCTGATAATAAGTAATATCGAAGAACCAAGTCTGAATAACGTCAGTGCTGACATACAATCTTGTACTACCGTTACTAGCCCACTCCATGCGATTGATGAAAGCATAGAACCAGCGAGTAGAGAAGTTAGAGTTTTTATACATGATATAATTGCAGTTGTAGAGTTTGTCAATTTCCTCAGCGACTACAATAGTGTTGTCTTTCTTAATGTAGTTGAAGTCATCAAACATCTTTACGACTTTACCAGTAAAGTACGTAGTCTGTGCTTCAACATTTGGAAACCAGAGTGTATTACTGTAATCAGATTCCAGTGGCACACTCAATAATCTAAGGTTAGTACTAGGTGAAAACATATTTTACTCCTTTACTTACCCCATTCCCACCCTCACTGCGAAGAGATGCCCAGTCACAGCTACCAAGTATTTAGGAGAAAACGTTAGTGAATGGTTTGTTTAGCCCTCGATGAACGCATGAGCATTGGCGAACGGACTGTAAGCCATCGTTTCCCAATGATGCAGGAAGTAGGTGCGGCTGAGGGTTGCCGCATTGTACGGAGTTTCTGCCATCTTGTAGGTATTGTCGTGGGTGATGATAGCGGTGTTGTCCATGATAATTGCCAGCGTCTTAGCGGCATTACCAGTGTCGCCGAACGAATCCACAATGACCTGACGGCCAAGGAACTCAGTCTTGTTCATGTTGAACGCCTTTGCCAGAACTTCCACATCAGTGTAAGCGGCAACGTCTGCGCGAAGCATAATGCTGATACGCTCAGGAGAAGTCCAAGTAGTCAGCGGAGTTGCGTCCGATACGCCAGCGGCAGTAGCCATCTTCTGGTATGCGTTGTAGGCGGTACTGGGGAACTGGAACTGCAAGAACTTTGCACGAGCATCGGTAATGATGGTCTTTGCAAATGCTTCATGGTCTGCACCAGCTTCAATAGTGGTGGAACCAATATTGCCATCATTGATAGCCTGCCCGACCAGGCCTTTCATCAGCTTAAACTCGTCAATGTTGTCACCGCTTGTAAGGGTGTTCAGAATCATCGACACGAAGTTGTTGAAAGTTTCAGCGTTCAGGAAAGCACCGGTAAGCTGTTCGTCATAGACAGTAACCTTGTACTTGTCCTGACGATTCCGACGATAGTACACGGTCTTCACATCGGGGTTGCCCGGAGAAAGAGTGTCACTCATAGCGGTAGAATCGTAGGGAGTGGCGATTGCCGGGTTGGCGATAGAATCCTGCACGTCAGTGCCGTAAGGAACGTCAACGCCCTTGAACACTTTCAGCGGGTTCTCATAGACAGCATTGTGTACTTCCTGAAACAGGATTCGGTTCACCAGACCAGAGATGAACTCATTCATGTAGGGGGTATATGACATGATTGCGCCACCAGTAGTCTGCAAGGTAGCGGCAGTAGCAAGAGGAATGTTTTCTTTCAGGGTAGTGCTGGTATTGATAACAGCATTAACCACATCAACAGCAGTTGCCATAGTATTTCATCCTTTCAAATTTAATCTCCCACCAGCGAACAGCGCATTGATGGGGTCAGGGTCGTTCTCAGGTCGCACAGGTTCATTAGAGCCAGAGTTCTGGGGAACAGTGACCTGTAAGAACAGCTTCATATTGTCTTCTTTGAGCTTATTGTTTTTAACACCAAGGTCATTAGCCGTGTTCTGTGCGGCTACCTTAGCGGCAATCTCTTCACTGAAACCAGTGGTGAGTTCTGCCAGAATGTTAGTGGCTTCTCCTTGGTCTGCGCCCTCAGGAAACAGTGCCAGCAGAGCCTGAGTTTTAGCGTTAAAATCAGCGAGTTCCATTTGTCATTTCTCCTTTGTTCTGTAATCCCATCTACTCTTGGTGGGTCGTACATCAATGTGCACGAACGTATTGTAAATGCCAACACCGTATTTGTCAGGGTAAATCTTGTTGAAGTAATTGTATACTTCAATAGGCTTTACACCACTGACTACAATATCAGCGGCATTTCCGTGAGTGTGCTGTGATTTAGGGCTAGAAGTTTTAAGCGTTGAGTTATATGCAACAGTTCTGTAACCGGAATTAATTTTGATAGCTTTGCCAAAATAGCGTCTGGCAGTTTCAAGGACTACAACAAGTTCGTCATTGAGAACAACAACTCTGCTGTTATCATTGCACTTGAACTCTCTAAGTTTGAAATGCTCAGACACTTTGGCGTCGAGATTTTCAGAGGTGGTTACATCTTCCACCCAGTAAACCCCCTGATTCATTTCAATTCACCGTCTTTCTTTCCATTCAATGCTGACAGGAACGGTGCAACAAGTGCTACCAGTTCGGGGTTAATCGTGCCAAGATTCTCAAGTACAGAAATTGCTTCTGTGAGAATCACAAGCAGACATACCGTTGCGCCAGCTGGGAAGTTAAAGCCAAGGTCAACATAGTTCATTGCGAACTCTGCAAGATAGCCAAATGCAATGAAGATAATAAAAGAAGTCTTCTTGTAAATACCTTCCCTTGCTTTGGTGCTACTCAACTCTTTGTTCTTGACAGCTTTCAAAACGCCAGTCGCAACATCAATCAGCATAAAAGCCAACGAAATATAAATTTCAGTTGGAACGGAGCGAAAAGTTTCCATTCGGTTCACCCCCTCTCCGTGTTTCTTTATATAATTATACCATATTGGGATTGAAATTTCAACGCCAATATGATATAATTTAGGTAGGAGAAATTTGAAATGTTCCACGTGGAACAATTTGGAGCGTGAATAAGATGCCTGAATTTTATGATGGTTCTAAGCTGTTATCGTTGATGGACATTAACGGAAACAAACCAGAGATTTATATGTGCACCACGAATCGAAGCGGCGGTAAGACCACTTGGTTCAATCGTTACTGCGTCAAGCGATTCATGAACTATGGCGAGAAGTTTATGCTGTTACAGCGATTCAACTATGAGTTGGAAGACTGCGCAGATAAGTTTTTCAAAGACATTGGCGAGCTGTTCTTCAAAGGTCATGTTATGACGGGTAAGCGCAGAGCAAAGGGCATTTTCTATGAGCTGTATCTGGACGGAAACCAGTGCGGATATGTAGTTGCTCTCAACAATGCAGACCAGTTGAAGAAATACTCTCACTTCTTTAGTGACACTTGCCGCATGGTTATGGACGAGTTTCAGAGTGAAACAAACCATTACTGTCCTGACGAGGTAAAGAAGTTCAGGTCTATCCATACATCTGTTGCCCGTGGTAATGGCGAACAGAGTAAGTATGTTCCTGTCTATATGCTGTCGAACCCTGTTACTCTACTTAACCCGTATTATGTCGCAATGGGTGTAAGTTCTCGTTTGACTGATAACGTGAACTTCCTGCGTGGCACTGGCTGGGTTCTTGAACAGGGCTATGTCGATAGCGCATCTAAAGCACAGCAGGATTCTGCATTTAACAGTGCGTTCAGTGGCGATAACTATGACGTGTATCTGACACAAGCTGTTTATCTTAACGACAGTTCTGCGTTTATCGAAACGCCTACTGGAACTTCCAGATACTTAGGAACTATCCGTTACCTTGGCAAAGAATACGCACTTCGTGAGTTCCCTAGTCATGGTGTTATCTATTGCGATGATAAAGTGGACAGTACATTCAAAGTTAAAATGTCGCTGACTACTGAAGACCATCGTGTAAACTACGTCATGTTAAACCAGTTTCGGCTGTTCGTGGAGAACATGCGATACTACTTCGACCGTGGAGCGTTCCGGTTTAAGAACCTCACTTGCAAAGAAGTTATCTTGCATATGCTTTCTTATTGAGCTATCCCATCGGGCGACTCTCATTGATACAGGCTGGTTAGCAACGATGAAGAATCGTCAGCTATGTATGTTCGTGTATGCAACACGCCCTGTTAGTACCCGGTTAAGGATATAGAAAACCCCTCTAGGTAAGTACGTTGTACTCCTAGAGGGGTTTATTTTTACATCATTAGTTCAATCTCTTGCAAAATTTGATTACAAGCGTTCATAGAACCCTCTGCGTATTCCATTCCAACAAGGTCATTCAATTTTGCTCTATAATCAATTTCTTTCTCCCACGCATCTCTGAGTTTAGTGATTTTATATTTAAGCCAGTACAATTTGAAAGACATGGCGCACCTCACATCGACATAATAGTCGCAATTAGCAACAGTGAACACGCAATCACAAGCGTAACTCTGTCTAACTCATACAATTTTCTAGTCTTCCACAAGTACAGGTAGTAGCCGATAGTGCAAGACCAAGTAAATAACCCAAGCATTAGCGTTCCCTGCCTTCCATTACAGCTACTTCGTGACCGTAGGAGCGGCCATGCGCCATCGCTTCGTGAACAACATAGTCAATGGAAACAGCTGTCTTGCGCAGTCTGTTCAGCCGCTCAGTGTTCTCACGCTCATCTTTGTGCTTCTCAATCAGAACTTTGGCGGTCTTTGCGTAACCGCCATATAAATGCTGGTTGCTGTAAATTTCATCACGACAGGCAGAGCAGTATTTGCAGTTGCCCTTGTACACGTTAAAGGTTTTGCCACAGCATTTGCATGTTACTTCCATTAGTGTTCCATCTCCTTGCAATTTACTCCACGAGGGTGAACAATCAGCCAGTCCTCTAAGTTATCATAGTGCTTGATATGATAAGGGCAGTCAGTGTTTTCACAGTGAAGCACTTCCGAAGTGGAAGCGTCACAGATTTTAGGGAGTTTCTCTTTCATTGCGCAATTACCTCAACTTTCTTTATACCATCAATCCAGCCAATTTCTCCTGTTTCTGCATTGACTGCATTGTACATTCCAGCTTGATTCTGTGAATCAATATAGTATGCTACTGGAATTTTGTAGTACAGCTTAGAGCCGTATCGAAACATATCATGTTCTTTGCAGTCTTTGAACGACTTAAATTGTGTTTGCATATAATTTCCTCACTCCACAATCGTCCAAGCAGATATACCACTCTTTAATAGCCGCACAACTACACTTAGTTGGAACAGCCGAATAGACTAACAGATTTTTATAGTAACTAGGTATATCGCTCCAATTAGCATCCGCATAAACAAGCCCTTCGTGCAAACATTTAATAGTATAATGGCAATAATTAGCATTTTAAACAGTCATAATAAGTTCACGTAATGTCATTATAATCACCTCATAGTAAAATCAGTATCCACCAGAAGAACGCCGCCCTTAATTCTCCTAGGGAGCAACTTGCCGGGAACAGTTAGACCCCTTTTGAAATCTTTAATTCCTCTAGTCTTAGATAAGAACTGTATTTCTTCCGGTGTCAATTTAGATTCAGCAAGCGTCTGCGTTTCATCTCTTGGATTTACTCCATTCTCAATGTCTTCAGCAACTTTCGGGTCGAAACTTTCAGCGAACAAGTTTTTGCACTTTGCTGGCATACCTGCACACTTGATATTGTAGTATTGGTTCTCAATCTTCTCTAAGTCCTCAGCAACAACGTGTTCAATGTACGTCTTCTGTCGCACAAACCACCCTAAATCCCAACTTGATTCAAGTTTCCAACAGCAGAAATTAGTCGGGTGCACTTTAATTCCTTTCAGTTTTTCAGGTGGCAAGTCACAGTGTATACTGTCGGTATCAGCGTATATAAATCCGGGTTTATCTTTTCCATAATAATTTTGTTGAGCCGCTCGAATGGTAAAGTTCCGGGCATAGCTAGTGATAGCTGAACCGACTGGGATGTATCCGGGCTTCTTGTCATTTTCGTCTACCTCATAGAATCCAATGGATTCATCATCTTTCATGTAAGCAAGTTTGAAACTGCTGTTCTTGCTACTTGCCATCTTGCCATACAAGTTATTCAAGAACAATTTAGCGAGTGTTCTCTTTGCGCCTTTGCTTGTCTTCTTGATTGCGGCATACTTGTCAATGTAGTGGTCAAATATTCCAACTGTGGAAGCGAACCGGCAGTAGTCAAGTAGTTCGTAATCAACCAAATCATAGTGTTCTCGCAGAAGTATAAAATCGGTTTGCGTAAGTGTAAGTTCTACTCTAGTGTCATGTAAGTTTCCATCTAAGTCGGTATAGAACTCATGATATTTGCCATCTTTACCAAGAACATCAGAAGACTCTAACGCTTCTGTGCCCTTGTACAACCAAGAGCCTTTAATTTGAACGAATGGCAAGTACCCCTCTTTCAAGTAGAATCGGGTCTTGATTCGAAAGAAATAGAAGTCCCCATACTGGAACATGCACTGGGGCTTGGGCGAGGGCTGGAACCAGAATGGGTCGTACTTCGCTTGGCAGTAGCCACCGTCATCTTCTAAGTGCACAAATACCGGTTTTCCAACTGGGTAGTCTGAGCCAGATTCAGAGTGCATAACAGATGGATAAAGTGAATTAACATCTGCTGTTACACCATTGTGATACTCTTTGCACTCTTTTCCTTTAACAAGATAGCACCAACCGCCTTTGTATGACTTGTGAATCCAATCTCCAACTGTCGGTGAACCATACACTTTTGCATCAAGCGGAACTTCATATAGGTCTGGGAAGAATTGTTTGTAATCATCTGCCATTATGTCTTTGTATTCTGATAAGCAACAAGAGCCAATGGTTAACTTTCTATGCCCCTCAGAGAACATAATTTCAAGTGCTTCTTTGATAACTAGAACATCGTTAGCAATATACTTTAATTCTTCTGGTGTGATTGGGCAACCTGCATATCGTTTACCCTTGTATTCCATTTCTAGTTTCTGGTGCTTGGTCTGGAATGACTTCCCGATAGCTTTCAATGAGAACGGCAAAAGTTTTAGTGAATCTCGTAGTTCAATGTAGTGGCCATCGGTTTTAATAGTCATCGTATACCATTGACCCATATCAGATATGGAATACTTGAATGACTTGTTCTGCATCTGTCCATTGTTACGGAATTTTCCATGCGCTACATCGTTTTCATCGCAATCATAAGACTGCTTGTAACCAGCGTCATGCAACAGGTAGTACAGCCAGAAGTTGCCATCGAATTTGAGGTTATGGAAATAGACTACTATGTTCTCTTTCAATGACAGATAGTACTGGAACAACTCACCTATGGAATGAAAAACCATAACGTCCTCAGTCCACAATTCTACACTAGCGGCAGACCACACTTCTGTACTTGTTTGAGTTGACGTATCTTCGTCTACTGTTGTTTCAAAGTCTGCACTAAATGTGCGCCACTTGTCACTTTGCATTAGTACCGTTCCTCGTTGTTAAAGTCATCTACTTCTGGAATGTCACCCATTGACATTGCTCTACTGCGTACCGAACTAGGAAGCAGAACATTCAAAATTGACTGCACTGCTCTAGCAGAAGATTCATTGTAACCAATAGCGGCAATCACTAAATCATCTACTACCTCTTCGCCAGCATCTCGCAACCGCTCTACTACTGCTCGTTCACCCTCTAAGTTAATCAATCTAGCGAGTGCGTTAGAAATTTCTTGAATATTTTCATGATTCTTGAACATCCAGAACTGCTTAGAGGACTGGACGCCCTTTGCAGTTTTTACATGACCAGATTCATAGGTGTCAATAGTATCATGCTGTAATTTCCAGAAAGAATCATCTGCGATTGTAGTATCCTGCTCGATTACACGGTCAAGATAGTTAATGAACTGCTGATACACTCTATCATCTGGAAATGCTTCTCCTACTGATTCGGCGAAATTGGTAAGAGTGCGTTCTGCTTCTGAGGGGATTTCTTCGGGTTCTACTCTATGATAGATAGCTGATTGCACGTAGCGACTATAACGCTCTAAGGCTTGTCCACCAGAAATCAATTCGCCAGTGCTAGGTTCAATGACTGCGATATATTCGGATAACTTATCAAAATCATTGATTAACCTGTTCATAGACTGCACTTCACGCTTGCGATATGATTTGATACCAAGCAAGCGCAACAACTGCGGAGCTATCTGCGTTTCATAGCCACGGCCTTTAGCAGATTGAACTTGCTGATTCACTTTTGCAGTCAATTCACGCTTAGCACTATTCAACTCTCGTTTATGCCGTGCCGCTTCTAACTGCCTGTTGTTCATCGTTTGTTCACCTCTTTCTAATTAAAATCCGCCCCACCACCGATTAAGGCAGTGGAGCGGTTATTGTATGATGACTAGCGAAACGACAGTTTCGCATTATACGTTGCGAAGCAACTTTCCTCATGTCATACAAAGTATTCTGTTTATGTGCTTAGCCGTAAGGGCTATTCACCCATCGCACAAACTTATGCGACAACCTTGCAAGTGATGAACTTGCGACCGTTCTTGCTCTCGCCCTCGACAATCTGAATAGTGTGGAACTCAGTGCCGAACTCAGAGAACATCGTGACAGCAGAAGTGAAGTCCCGAATGAACGTGCCACTGTTAGTGGTAAACGCACGGCCATCCTTAGTGGTGAGGGATGCCAGAGTGACCTCTTCGCCCTTGCTGTTAGGCTCAGAGTAGACCAGCCACTTGTCCAGTTCCAGCACTTCGCCAGAAGCGTCGGACAGCTTGGAGCGGTCAGGGGACTTGGTGAGGTTGTACATATCCATGGGATTAGCGATAGAAGCAGACTTTGCAATGATATTCATAATTGTATCTCCTATTCTTTATCTTGTTGACTTACTGAGCGTCTGCGTCAGACTTCTTGGTGCGCTTGCCGAACTGAGCCGCTTCTTCTGCGGAAACATCCTGTTCCTCAATGACTTCCGCATTCTCAAACCAGTTCTGAGCAGTCATTGCCAACGTCTTGACCTTGCAAGCCAGATTGGTGACGGCAATGGGCTTAACAACTTCGTCTTCCCAGACCTTGTTGACTGCTTTCATTGCTTCGAGAGTGTCAGAAAAAGCACCATCCAGAACAATCTCAGCATCAGAAACTTCATAGGTGGAAGAGTTGACGACTTTCAGAGAAACAGTGGTAACGGCAGACTTGCGAGTGATATAGTACTTACGCATGATAGACTTTCCTTTCTGTTGTAGAAATTGAATTGTGTTATCAGGATTTCTCCCACTGTTATTGTACCATAATTTTGGCACTATTGACATGGATAAAAGTTGCGAATGGGATTGACGATTGTTGCAGATGGGATACAACCATTGGTTAGGAAGAAAATAACAATAAATCGTCATTAAAACAATAGGTTGTATTTTCCGAATATCCCAAAAGGTGGTGCACGAATAGGGGTTTTCAACAGTTTCCACATGGTTTTCAACACCTCTTGTTTAAGCGTGATACTTCATAAATAGAAGTGCGTAGCGAGCGGAACGAAGTGAAGCGAGCGGATGGAATCAATCAAGAATATTCGGGAACATCAATTCCAGCTTGTCAATGGTGTAATAGTTCTGTGGGCAATTAGTGTGTGAACGTACAAGCCAAATGGGTAGCCCCTCTTCAAAGAGATATTCAATAGCATCCATACCATTCTTGAATCGGTTGTCAATGTCAGGGTAAAAAGCGATTGAGGGGTCTTCAAACTGCTGTAAATCCATACAGAAATAGTATGTGCCGGGCTTAAACCGAATATCGTTTTCGTTCTCATAGTCTTGGATTGCGGACAGTAAACGCTTGCGCGTTGAGGATGGAATCATTTTACAGAATCCCCCTTTTTTGCATCCATGTAACCGGACAGATAAACAAGTGCTTCGTCTAAGTCCTTGCAAGCGTTAGTTGGAACATCTGCCTTTACAGCAGAGCGTGCAAGGGATAAAGCATTGTAAAGCTGTACAAGTTCAAGAGCCTTATAATTCTTGAGATAAACGCGTATCACAGCATCCACCAACCTTTCAGTGCGCCATAGAGATATGCAAGACCGCCAAAAGCGAACATTGCAATAACGGGCAACAAGCATTGAACATGCCACGGGTCTACATTCAATAGAGTTGCGATTGCTTGAATCATAGTTGCTTCTCCTTTACTGTTTATTCGCTGAGGGTAAGACTATTGGTTTAAGTTTGATGAAACAGAGCGAGCGTCAGCGAGCGGACGTTCTGTCGTAGGTAAATCCCACGTTACTATCCAGTAGGATTCTACTGGATAGTTGCCTGAGGTTTACAACAGTTTTACCGACCATGAATGGAAGTTCGGAAACTTCCTTGCCATTCTATCAGCCATCGCGCAAGCCATGTTATGCGAACTGTATTGACGCTCGACACATAACAGTCAGTGCGTGAAATCGTAGTCGGTGCGACCGTCAATGTAGACGGGTGTATTCCATGTGTCATAGATTTCAATGCGATACCAGCGTTTCATGATAATACCTCACCGATACATTTTACCATAATTCAAGTAGTAGTTATAGAAACGTCCTACCTCATTATCAGTGAGATAATAAAGTGCATCACAATCAATGTCAGCATTCTTCAATTCATGGTAGAGGTTACGCCCGAACAACTCAGTGGTAAAGCGGTTAATGTGTCGTGCTGTTGTTGTGCTATATCCTACATAAGCCTTTACAGACACAAACCAGTCCGTGCAAGAGTTTGCAATGCTCTTGTAAACATCAAGTTCAAGTGTACTGTATGACCAAAAACGAACATGTGTTAATTCACCATCGTTAAGCACAAATTCGACTGTGCACTGTGCTGAGGGCATGGAATTGAGATGGAATCTTTTTGTCGTACGCATAGTAGTCTTTCCTTTCTTGCTTGCATTAGCGTTGTAGTATCAGTCATCAGATGGTTTGCCATCATCAGTATGCAAGTTACCATCTTGCATAGACCGGGTAGAAACCCGGTTTCGGCTTAATTATAAGATACTGGTGTATAATCAAGTTCAATGTCATCCCATTCCATTGTCTTATTATGCTTGTGGTGATTGTGAACAGCATGTAAATCACGTGTGTTTCCAGATGTTACCAACCAGCTATCAGCCCACAAATACCATGTAGCGCTTTCCACTTCAAGCCTATTGCCTTGCACAGTGGTAATATAATCCCGGTGCGCGTCATATTCGCACGTTGCAAGGTTGAACACGTTGTTGATATACTTGATGTTAATTGCATACAGTTTCATATTTTCCATAGCGTACCTCTCTTTTGTTTGTATTGTGTGTTTCTTTCCACCTATATTGTATCACATTCTAGGTGGTTTGTCAAGAGGTTTTTTCTAGCACTCTGTTTCGGACTTCACTGTGCCATGCCATCTGTACTAGATTGTTCCCTCTTTCATTGACACTATTATATCACAGAAGTGGTATAATGTCAAGTGGTAATTTTTGGTAACGTTGTACCACAACAGGTACTATACTACTGTACGTTGTGGGGAGAACTCGCCCCTGAGGATTCTTCTTAACTCCG
>ERZ808252.1303-NODE-1303-length-18767-cov-10.394560_pt1 | contig 18767 bp, 12 predicted proteins | sample MGYA00521242_ERZ808252 | MGnify/ENA primary metagenome ERZ808252 (study PRJEB31516, sample SAMN03275581) | gut metagenome | biome: mammalia-associated habitat; material: feces | host: Papio cynocephalus | place: Kenya | collected 2012-08-07 ...
GCGTGGCGCGTACTACAGGCTGTACGAATCGCAGTATGCGATGATCAAGGTGTGAGCATTGTGAAATGAAATCGGGCTTGGAGAATTTCCAAGCCCGATTTCATTTCCAGTCATGCGTCACTGTCCGCGCATGGCGGCGGCCGCGTCCTTTTCGTTCGGCTCGAGCACATGCACATCCATGCCGGGCAGTCGTCCCCATGAATACACGGCCATCATGGTGGCGTAGATCGGAACGGCCACGCCGAATGCCATAAGCAGCCCCGGCCATGTGGCGTATGCCCATACGGTGATGAGGAACAGCAGGAAGACCATGAGACTGCACATCGGGCGGGCGATGACCATGGCGATCGAAGTGCGAAGCGTCCAATACGGGGATTCGTCGAAATTGGCGTGTACCGCCCAACTCATGAAGACGAAAAGGCCATAGAATAGATTCAGCAGCAATAGAACTCCGGAGACGACAAGGCCGGCGACGCCCATGTCGTTGTTCTGGACGAGCCAGTATTCCCAGATGAGCAGGCCCCATACCAGGAACTGGGGCCATCCGAATGCGTTGGCGGAGCCGAGCTCGGCCTTCCATGCTTTGTGGAAGGTGGTCCACGTCTGTTTGATTGTCCAAGATCGGTCTTTCACGTCGATAAGCCATGTGCGGTATGTGGCGTAAGTCGCCGCGATGGACGGGAAGAAGCCGCCGATGATGAGTCCGAGCAACGTGTGCACGATGAAGGCTACGTGCGTCACGAGAATCATGAGGATGATGCGGCAGAAATATTCATAGGTCACGGCAACGCGCTTCATGGGGTCACGCTTTCTTGATGGATGTTTTCTCGCTGGCGGTTTTGGCTGGGAGACTCTTGATGATGGATGGCGTATGGATGTTCCGTCCCAGCGTGGATTCGCGTTTGAGCAGTTGGAATCCGACGATTACATGGCGTGGCATGGATTCGACGTGGTCGGCGCCGTCACGTTCCGTCTGGTCCTGCATCATGGCGACCGCGGTACGCGCCATGCCGTTGAAGTCCACCGCCACCGTGGACAACGTCGGCATGGTGTACGATCCGGTGGACACCCCATCGAATCCCGTCACCGCGACATCGTCGGGAACGTGCACGCCGCATTCGGCCAATCCGCGAAGGATGCCCAGGGCGAGTTCGTCGTTCATGCAGCAGAGCGCGTCGTAGCGCATGCCTTGCCTGACGAGGTCGTGCGCGACCTGGATGCCGGCTTCCACGCCCCAATCCGATTGGATGTAGGCCTTTGATGTGTCGAGTCCGTATGATTGCATCGCTTGGTGCGCGTATAGGCAACGATTTTGGCGCAGCGTGATCGCCAGTGATATTTCGCGGACATCCGATGTCATGGTGCCGACGATGCCGATTCTGCGGCGGCCGCTTTCCACCAGATGTTTGATGATCGCATACATGCCGGTCTGGCTGGGCGTTTCGATGGAATCGTAGTAGGCCTCGATGTCGTTGCTCATATCGTCGAACATGAGCACGGGAATGCTGCCTGCCACGGCGTGGATGTCTGCGCCGCTGCTTTGCGTGGAGCAGATGAACAGGCCGTCGCAGCTCGACGGTGCGATTTGGCGGATGAGTTCCCGTTCCTTGTCCTTATCGTATTGCGATACCTGCACGATGAGGCGCTTGTGCTCGGACATCAGCACTTTGGCCATGGAGTTCGCCATTTTGGCATAATACTGGGTTTCCAGATCGGGAACGATCATGGTGAAGATGTCGGACTTGCCGGACCGTAAGGCTCGCGCGGAAAGATTGGTACGGTAATTGAGCCGATTCGCGACCTCGAGCACGCGTCGGGTGGTTTCCGGCTTGACGATGTCTTTTCCTCGTATTGCTGCCGACGCTGTTGACATGGAGACGCCTGCCTCGTTCGCCACATCTCTCAGTGTGACCATTGGTTGTTCTCCTTGCTACGTCGCAATGTCATGTACTGTCCTAACTATAATCACAAATCGGCAAAAATCGAATCGTTGCGATATTTCTTCCGAGTTTCTGACTATAGTAAAACGTTTTAGCGTAGATGTTTTCTGGGTTTTTCGCGCATGTCGGGGAATTTGACTTTTAGAAGAATTCGATTGATAATCGAATCGTTGTGATTCCTCGGAGGCGGAGATGACAACCCGATAGGCGGCGTTAAGGAGAATGTCGCCGATGAGAGCAACTGGCGCTCTTTATCGGAATAGACCAGAGAAAGGACTGGACTATATGCTAAGCAGAAAGACGGCAGTCAAAGTAGGTGCCGCTATAAGTGCATTCGCGATGCTTGGCTCGCTGGCCGCTTGCGGCGGCAGCAAAGCCACTACCGACTCAAACGGTAAGCCGATTGTTTCCATTTTGGTGGTCAAGAATTCCAATCAGACCAAGATGAGTGAGATGACCTGGGCCAAGGAGCTTGAGGCTGATTGCGATTGCTCCATCCAGTGGAAGGAAGTCTCCGATGACCAGTGGGGCCAGCAGAAGAACGCTTCTCTGGCCGCTGGCGAAATCTCGGATTTGAACATTCGCGCATTCAACCCGGATGACGCCGCGCGAAACTCTTCCGCTTTTGAGAAGCTTGGCGATGACCTTGACAAGCTGCCGAATGTGAAGAAATTCTTCAAGGAGCAGCCTACCGCCAAGAAGCTCGTCACCGTCGATGGCAAGGTGACCGTGCTGCCGTCGAGTCGTACCAAGGGCTTCCTCGCATCCGGTCAGCACTTCATGATCAACAAGACCTGGCTGGACAAGCTTGGTCTTTCGGTGCCGAAGACCTGGGATGACCTGCGTAAGGTCATGCAGGCCTTTAAGACCCAGGATCCAAACGGCAATGGCCAGGCTGACGAAATTGCCTTCAACCCCCGTGAGCTGAACACCGGCAAGATCGGTGATTGGTGGAGCCCGTTCCTGCTGATGAACTCCACCGGTATCGCCACCCACTTCAACTCCGGTCCGTCCCAGCAGGGCATCTATGTGAAGAACGGCAAGGTCGGCAACTGGATGCAGACCAAGCAGTTCCGCCAGGTCATTGAGTTCTACCATGAGATGGTCAAGAACGGTTGGGCTCCGTCCGATTGGGTCACCGTCAAGGACGACAAGTACAACGCGCGTAACCAGTCCGATGGCAAGACGGCCAAGGTCGGTATGGTGTTCGGCTGGGATGAGTCCGCTTTTGGTTCTTATGATTCCGCGCTGGCGAAGCAGTACATCTCCATTCCGATTCCTTCCGCTGACGGCGTGTCCGCCGAGGACACCGTCTGGGACGGCTCCAGTGAGGCGAACCGCTATGAGGACTACCACATGGCCATGTCGGCTAATGCCGCCAACAAGGATGCCTGCCTGAAGGTGATCAACCTCCTGTACTCGGAGAAGTACTCCGTGCAGCAGATGCTCGGCTCGATTTCCGATGGCTACCTGAAGAAGACCGGTGCCCACTCCTACAAGGAAACCGAAAAGTTCCACAAGGCGCAGGACGAGTCCAAGGTGCCTGCGCTCGAGGATCGTCTCGCTGGCTGGATTTCCGATAAGGTCACCGTTGAGGGCGACCGTGGCATGGACCACGTTGCCTCTGCCGACAAGCCGTACAAGGAGCAGTACTCCCACTACGACCACACCAAGGACCTCATGCCGATTTACGTCCGTGTGGGCGAATCCGATCAGAACACTGTGGCGAACAACAACACCGCGCTGTTCAACTACGCCATTCCGGTCGTGTCCAAGTGGCTGGCCCAAGGTGGTGTCGAGGATGATTCCCAGTGGAATACGTTCCAGGAGAATCTGAAGAAGTACAACATCGACCAGAACACCGAAATCTGGCAGAAGGCGTACAACAAGTACGTCAAGTAAGCCAGAGGCCGTGTGGGCGGGGAATCCGTCCCCGCCCACACTGGACTTCCGCAATGGCGTAAGGAGGATAATGGTGTCCAGCAAGTCCATTTCTGTAGTTGATGAAAACGGCGTGATCGACAATAACGCGGTGCGCAGGTCATGGCCGCTTCCCAAGCGTATCGGTTGGCATTTCAAGCATTACTGGCAGCTCTGGCTCATGGCCCTGCCCGCTATGATCTTCGTCGGACTGTTCGCGTATGTGCCTATGTACGGCATCCAGCTTGCATTCCGTGAGTTCGTTCCGGCGAAGGGTCTGACCGGCGGCAAATTCGTCGGGTTCCAGTATTTTGAACAGTTCTTCAAGTCGCCGATGTTCTCATCGACCATGATCAACACGTTCAAGATCAGCCTTGGAACACTTGTCCTGGGCTTCTTGGCTCCTATCGTGCTGGCACTGCTCATCAACCAGATCGGCTCGCAGAAGATCAAGGGTTTTGTGCAGACCATCACCTACATGCCGCACTTCATCTCCACCGTGGTGATTGTGGCCATGCTGAACATCTTCCTCACTCCGAAGACCGGTCTGCTGGGACGTTTCCTGGGAAGCCAGAGCGTTCTCGACAACGCGAACGCCATTGCCCCTATTTATTGGATTTCTGAAGTTTGGCAGCATGTCGGCTGGAACGCCATTATTTATCTCGCTGCGCTTTCTTCCGTCGATTTGAGCCTGTACGAGGCCGCGAAGATGGATGGTGCCGGACGCCTGCAGCTGATTCGCTATGTCGATCTTCCGACCATCATGCCGACCTGCGTGATCCTGCTCATCATGAACATGGGTTCCGTCCTGAACGTCGGTTTCGAAAAGGTGTGGCTGATGCAGAACGCCATGAACATGCCGGGATCCGAAGTCATTTCGACGTATACCTACAAAATCGGTATTCAATCATTCCAGTTCAGTTATGGTACGGCAATCGGTTTGTTCAACACGGTTATCAACTTCGCGTTCCTCATCGTCGCCAACTGGATTTCCAAGCGCGTATCCGATACGAGCATCTTTTAATCAGGGAATCGCAAGGAGGAATTAATCATGACTAATGCAAGCGTTTCCCCATCCGTTGCGCCTAAGACGAACGCCGATGAGATTCCGTGGAACAAGCACATGCACCAGCAGAAGAGCGTTGGTGACTGGATAATCGATATTGTCATTTGGGTACTTATCGCCGCGATCGTGGCGGTGGTGGTGTATCCGCTGTGGTTCATCGTCGTCGCATCGTTCTCTGATCAGACGCAGGTCTCCGCAGGCAACGTTACTATCTGGCCAAAGGGCTTCACCCTCGCCGGATACATCAGGGTCTTCCAGGATTCGCGTGTCTGGACCGGCTACACCAACACGATTCTCTACACCGTGTTCGGTACCGCCTTGAACCTGATCGTCACGTTGCCGGCCGCGTTCGCGCTCGCCCGCATCGAGTTCAAGCCCCGCCGTGTGATCCTGTTCCTGTTCACCTTCACCATGTACTTCGCCGGTGGCCTGGTTCCGAACTACCTGCTGTTCAAGGCCCTTGGCCTGCTGGACAACCCGCTCGTCTTCATTCTGCCGGGCGCCGTGAGCGTGTGGAACCTGATCATCGCCCGTTCGTTCTTCGAAACATCCATTCCGGAGGATCTGCATGACGCGGCCCAGATCGATGGTCTCAGCTACTTCGGATACTTCTTCAAGGTGGTCATTCCGCTGAGCTCCGCCATCATTGCGGTCATCGGCCTGTACTATTTCGTCGGCCACTGGAACGACTACTTCACCGGCTTGATCTACATCCGCGAAAGCGGCCTGCAGCCGTTGCAGAACGTGCTTCGCGACATCCTGCTTGCGAACCAGACCAGCCAGATCGGTTCTGGTTCCGGCGGACAGAACGCGATGCAGCAACAGCAGCTTGCGGATCAGATCAAGTATGGCGTGATCATCGTTTCCACCCTGCCTCTGCTCGTCATCTACCCGTTCCTGCAGAAGTACTTCAACAAGGGCGTCATGATCGGTGCCGTCAAGGGCTGATCGGTCGCGAATGAATGCGGATGGCGTTTTCGCCGTTCCCGCATGATTGGGAAGCCTGTGCAAGCTTCTGTCAATGCCTGCACAGGCTTTCTTCATACCTTTCCGAATTCCTATCGATGCATTTTTAAGGAAGAATCATGCCTCGACCTGTAGTTTTCGACCACACTCGTCTGTTGATTGACGGTCGTCCACGCGTGCTGATGTGCGCCTCCCTGTTTCCCTTCCGCGTTCCTCGAGAGCAATGGGCGCAAAGGCTCCAGGCGGTTAAGAACATCGGATACCATGCGATCGATGTGTATATTCCTTGGAACTTCCACGAAGCCGAGCCCGGCGTATGGGATTTCGAGGGGAGGCACGATATCGAGGAATTCCTCAGATTGACCCATGAGGCCGGGCTTTACGCATTGGTTCGTCCAGGACCATACATCTGCTCGGAATGGGACGGCGGCGCCATTCCTGCGTGGGTATTGACGGATGAGAAGATGCGCGTTCGCCAATATGATGACGCGTTCCTCGGCGAAGTCAAAAAATGGTATGACAAGATCATGCCGATCATCGCGCGTCAGCAGTATCGCGGTGCCGGAGCCGATGACGGCGGCCCGGTCATTCTTGTCCAGGTGGATAACGAACTTGATTTTTACGCCTGTCACGAGCCGGGGAAATATATCGGCGCGCTCGCTTCGATGATGCGCGCGTACGGCGTGGACGTTCCCATGATCGCCTGTGCCGGCCAAGGCGATATGGTCCGTGCGGGCGGCGCCGCTGAAGATGTGTCCCCCGCGGTGAATCTGTATCCGGGCGACAACGATGTGGATGTCGATGCGCAGGTCCGCTACTACCGTCGGGCGTCGGACGCCTATGATGTGCCGCTGGTGGTCACCGAAACCAATCGTTGGCATCGGACATTGCGCCGTTTGGTCGGTAATGGCGCCCGCTTCATCGGGCCGTTCCTTCAGGTTTCCGGCTGGGATTTCGACTATGGCACATCGGTGAACAATTGGGGTCGTGTCGAGGCGTATATGACCCATGATTATGATTTCGGCGGCGTGATCGATTCCGCTGGCCAGGAACGCCCCGATGCCGATGACGCGCGTCGGCTTTGCGCGGTCATCGACGCGTTGGGCGAACGGTTGGCTTCGGCGACGGTATCCGATAACAGATTGGCGGGAATCCATCTTGCTTCGGCAGGGGACGGGCGTTTTGATGAGACTCGCGCCGGCATCGCCGTCGGGTCATTGGACCTGCATGGCGGCGGACGTCTGCTGACGTTCACCAACGTGTCCGATGACGCTGCGGAAATCCGCATCGGCGATACGCCCGACGGTGCCGCCTTTGATGGCGGATATCCGCCCCTGACCTTGCCCGTCGGCGCCGGAGCGATGGTCGTTGCGGATCTGCCATTGGGCGATGGCCTGACGCTCCATGCGACCTCCGGTGAATTGGTCGCTTTGAATGAGGCCGACCACACGCTTACTCTGTCGGCGCCGACCATGGCGCCGGGGCGTTTTTGGGCGGTCGTTCGGTCTGCGTGTGGCGCAAACGCGGACGATATCCATGCCGATGCCCTGACCGTGCGTGGCGCAAACGGTAACGTTCTGATCCAAGGTGAACAAGGCGCGGTGACGATTGGACGAGGGCGATCGGCATGGCGTATCGTTTTCGCGCAGCCTGAACGCCGCGTGGTGGTCGGCTGTGCTCCTCACAGTCGCATTCGCGGCGTGGACGTCTCTTCGGATCGGCCGGCTTGGACGCCTCGTGGTGGTGCTGTTTCGCACGACGCGTCGCCGTTGGAGGATCTGGGTGTGTATTCCGGCGCCGGCCGGTACCGTGCGAAGGCGGACATGCGCAGTGCTTTGGGAGTGGTGCTTCACGATGCCGCGGATACCGTGAGCGTGCGGTGCGGAAGTCGGAGTACGGACTGGCAGGCCTGCGGCGGCGTCGACACATGGATCCCGTTCAACACGCCTATTGCCGACGATACCGACGATATTGTCATCACCACGCGTATTTGGGGGCATTCGAATTTCGACGACACGAGATTGAACGCCCTGCGGCTGAACGGCAAACGCGGCATGCGCGGCGCGATGCGCGTCGAACGGATACTGGACATCGGCTCGGGATGGCGCGTCGAATACGATCGCAGGAATCCGGAGAACGCCGAACGTCTGCGTGGGAATGGTTTGGCGCTGGGCGACGCTCCGGTGCCACGTTGCGGCTTTGGTTCGCGCAGCACAACGGTCTGGCCCCATACGCTGGAGTACACGCGTACGCTGTCGCTGGGCGATGCGGATGCCGCCTGTCTGCATGTCGAACATGGGCAGACGCGTTGCGAAGTGCGCGTGGACGGTCGGACGGTCGGCACGATCACGCCGCTGTCCCCGACGCTGTGGCTGGGCGAAGTGCCTGACGGCAGCGAGCTGTCCGTTGTCGTGAATCGCATGTGGGGCGAGGACGCCGGGCGCATTTCGCTGCTTGTGGGGCACGAGCTGGGCGGATGGACGTGCGAGTCGCAAGGACTGTCGGAATTGCGCGCATCATGCGCACGGGCGGTCTATGACTCCGCTTCGTTCCCTGTTCTCGTTCCCGGCGGCGAAGGACGATGGATACGTGTCCCCGGTGCCTCCATTCGGGAAAGCGAGTACTCGAATAACACCATCGTGCGTTTCGACGGCGAGGGCCTGCAACTGACCGCTTTCACCAATGAATATTGCCTGGGACGCGTTGTATTGGGAGAGCTGCCGGGCACGGTTTTCGCCGGAGGCCGTGGCGATTTGTTCGTGGTGCCTCATGGCGAAGGCGACCTGATGCTGTACGCCGAATCGACGCGGGAACACGGAGGCGTGCTGCGCGGAATCGTGCTTGGAGGGCCGGTCGACCGCTGATGATCGATTGGCCTGGAAACATCACCTAGATAAGAAGGGAATTGGATTATGGCAATCATGCAAGGAGCCCAGCTGTTCCGTGACACCGATGGCGAGGTCGCGCAACTGCATGGCATCGGCGTGCAGCGGTTCGGTGACCGCTGGTATGCGTATGGCGAAATCAAAAACAACGGCAACCTGTTCCAAGGCGTGGCCTGCTATTCGACCACGGATTTTGTGACGTGGCGCAACGAAGGGACGGTTTTGGAAGTCGGGGAAGACGGCTCCATCACTGGCCCGAAGCGCATCATCGAGCGTCCGAAGGTCATGCGGTGCCCCCAAACCGGCAAATACGTGATGTACCTGCACGTCGACGGCGAGAACGATTACACCTATGCGCATATCGGCACCGCGATCGCGGATTCGCCGACCGGACCGTTCGAATTCTTGAACACGATACAGTTCCGTGGCTATGAGTCGCGGGATATCGGTGTTTTCCAGGATGAGGACGGAACCGGATACATCCTTAGTGAAGATCGTCCGCATGGCACTCACATCTATCGCCTTTCCGACGATTATCTGTCCATCGTCGAGGATGTGATCTGCCTGCGGGGCACGGATTACTGGGCCGGCTACGAAAGCCCGATCCTGATTAAAAAAGACGGCGTCTATTACTGGTTCGGTTCTTGCCTGACAGGCTGGGATTGCAACGACAACATGTTCGCCACGGCGACGAATCTGCATGGCCCATGGAGCGATTTCACTCCGTTCACTCCGGAAGGCTCATGCACCTACCAGTCGCAGTGCGACATCATCGTGCCCCTTGATGGCGAGGACCAGTGGCATGCCAATCGGTTCCTGTACATCGGCGATCGGTGGAACCCCGAGGATCTGGGCAATTCCCCATTGGTCACCTTGCCGATCGACATCGATGGCCGCAGTGCCGCCCTGCAGTGGCGGGATTCGTGGGACAATACTCTATGAAGCGACCATACAACGATGTAGAAAGGATTTGAACGTTGGAAGAATCCATGAAATCCAAGGAAAACCAGCCGTTCGGCTATCTGTTGGTCCATTTCATCGAAGATCCGAATGCATACGCGGAACGAATCTATCTCGATCTGTCCGATGGGGACAATCCCGAACATTGGAATCCCCTAAACGGCGGCAAGCCGGTATTGACGTCGCCATTGGGCACCAAAGGCGTGCGCGATCCGTATCTTGTGCGCAATCCTCAAACGGGACGGGTGTATATTCTCGCCACCGACCTGATGGTCTTCTCCGATGGGCATGGCTCCGATTCCGGAGCCGATTGGTATAAATTCTCGCATCATGGCAGCACGAATCTGATCATCTGGGAATCCGATGATCTGGTGCATTGGAGCGAACCGCGAATGCTGGACATGAGCACGAGACCGGATGGCACGCATGCCCAGCTAGGCATGGCCTGGGCCCCGGAGGCGTTGTGGGTGCCCGACTATTATCCGGAAGGCCATGAAGGCGGGCGCGGCGCTTTTGTGGTGTATTGGTCAAGCACGTTGTTCCCTGACGATGACGTCGATCACACGAATCCCGACGTGTACGACAGGGTCATGTGGGGCGTGACCACCGATTTCACGAACGAGACCTTCTCGTTCGGCGGAGTGTTCATCGACAGGGGGCATCCGACCATCGACACCACCATGCTGCAGAGAACATTGCCGGATGGCACCGTACGCACGTACCGTGCCACCAAAGACAACGGTCCTCATGCGAATATCTGGCTGGATGCGACGGACGCCCGGCAATGGTGGAGGCCGGAGGCCGAATGGAAGAACCTGCAGGAGAACATCGGCGTCGACTGGACGGAGAACGGCCATGCCGGCGGCGTGGAGGGCCCGGCCTTGTTCGCTTCGCACAGCGAGGACAAATGGTATCTGTACGTGGATGTGATTCCGTCCATCGGCTACAGGCCCATGGTCAGTTCCGACCCGGATCATGGTTTCGATTACCTTCGTTCCGCTGATTTCTTCATGGCGCCGCATACCAAGCACGGCGGGGTGCTTTCCCTGACACATGCCGAATATGAACGGCTCTCCAAAGCGGATGGCCGCATCGGCTGAGACGGAATGGGCAAAGGCGCTTATGGACGACAATATGATCGATGGTGAACAGACGTTGGCATGTTCCACGGGGAAGACGCTGAAGGAGATATTCGATCGCGGAACCATGCCTGCGACCGCCGAGCTGTTCCGGCATGCGGCGTTCCTCGCATTGCGATTGCAAGGATGCGACGAGTATTCCATGTGCCTGCGATTGGAATTCTACGAGGAGGGGCAACGCGAACGCGGCGAGGAGCCGACGATGTACGCGTTGTTCGGTTTGCTGCCGGGCGTGGAAACCACCGTGTATTTTGATTTGCGATGGTTGGACGGCCAGACGCTGTTCGCTCCGCGTACCCCCGGCCGCCTGAAGATGACGATTTTCGGCAAGCCATTACGCAAGGAGGATGTCGCAAGCATCGTCCTGTCGGCCGATGCGAGTTGCGACGGCAGACGCCTGAGGGTATGGCCAGCGCAATGGACGGATGCCATCGCGCCGGCGGATCTGCCCGCGCATGCGCTCGTCGATGAAATGGGCCAATGGAAACCACGCCAATGGCCTGGGAAGACCGCCAGCCGTGATGCTTGCGATAAGGTATTGCGCCAGTTGGCAGAGCCGATCCCATCATCTGACGTGGATGGTGCGGACGCCCGACCCGTATCGCCCGGCAGGGATGCCTATGACGGGTATCGGGGCGTTCATGCCGACGCCACCGGCTGGTTCCGCGTATGGCGGGAGCCGGGGGACGATGGACGGTTCTGGCTGCTGGACCCCGATGGCAACGTGTTCATCTCCGTCGGCGCCGACTGCATCAATCCCGGTATCGATACCAGAGTCGATCCGGTATTGCCTTGGGTCGACCGGCACGTACGGGAACTGGTGGACGCGGCACGGCGGAACGAACTGATCGACGATCCGGATTTCTCGTTCCATGACGCTCCGAACACGTATTGCGGTTTCGAATGTTCGTACGATTACGCGATGGCCAATCTGCGCCATGCGTTCGGCACCTCGGCGTGGGATGCGTGGAAGCGGATAGTGATGCGACATTTCCATGATTGGGGCATGAACACCATCGGCAACTGGTCGGACCGCGAGCTCATGCGCACCGCGGGCATCCCTTATGTGCTGCCCGCCGATACGTTGCGGGAGTATCCCCGTACCGCGACCATGGTGTTCCGCGATTTCCCCGATGTGTTCTCACCGGAATACGAACGCAATGCCGCCGCATATGCGCAGGGTCTGGAGGATTGGCGCGACGACCGCAATATGATCGGCTACTTCATGCGCAACGAGCCCAATTGGGCATTCGTGTACGATCTGAACCTTGCCGAGGAAATGCTCGCCAACCCTGCGCATCTGGCTTCCAAAGAGGCTTTGGCCACATGGCTGGCGGACCGATACCATGGCGACGCATCGGCGTGGAGACGGTCATGGCGCATCCCCGGCGACTCCGGCATCGAACGATTCGAGGATCTGATCGCACGTCCCCGGTACCGTTGCGTACGGCGGATGCCCGGTAGCGTGCGCGACCTGCATGATTTCAGCACCCTCATGATCGACAGATACGTCAGGATTCCCGCGGAGGCGCTGCGTCGTGTCGATCCGCACCACCTGAATCTCGGCATGCGGTACGCGTACATCACCGATCCGACGCTGCTCGCGGGATCCGATTGCTATGACGTGTTTTCCATCAACAGCTACCAGATGACCTGTTACGATCAGGTCGAAGAACTGGGGAAAACGCTGAATATGCCGGTCATGGTCGGGGAATTTCACCATGGCGCGCTCGACCGGGGATTGAGCGCGCACGGCATCCGCGGCGTGCGCACGCAGGAGGATCGCGGCAAGGCCTACCGATATTACATCGAGCAGGCATTGCGTAGCCCGTATTTCGTTGGCGCTCATTATTTCCAATACAACGACCAGAGTGCTTTGGGGCGTTTCGATGGCGAAAACTATCAAATCGGACTTGTGGACGTATGCTCACGTGAGTATCCGGAAATGGCACAGGCGATGCGTGAATGTCATGACGGGATGTACGACGTGGCGATGGGCCGAAAGGCACCGTATAACGCATGTCCGGAAGAAGTCGCCCCAATCCATTACTGAAAACGAATCATCACCAATCGAAGCTGACCGAAGTCAGCAGAACAGGAAGGGAATGAACATGACGCAACACAGTCATCCCATCGCATTGAGGGACGCAACGGTCACGGACGCCTTCTGGGCATCCGAACAGGAACTCGTGCGCACGCAGGTGATCCCGTTCCAATGGAACGCCCTCAACGACAACGTGCCGGGAGCCGCACCCAGCTACTGCATGCACAACTTCAAGGCCGCGGCGGCGCAGAACGCCGAACATCGCAAGGAAGGCAAGTCCTTCGTCCCGCCGAAATACACGTTCCGCGGTTTCGAGGCGCTTCCGGATGACCCGAAGCACCCGGATCCGGACAAATTCTACGGATTCGTGTTCCAAGACACCGACTTCTCCAAATGGATCGAAGCCGTCGGGTACTCGCTGACGCACCATCCGGACGCCGAGCTTGAAGCCACCGCCGACGCCGCCATCGACATCGTATGCGCCGCCCAGCTGGACAACGGATATCTCGACACGTACTACATCCTCAACGGCATGGACCGCCACTTCACCAACCTGAAGGACCATCACGAACTGTACTGCTTCGGTCATCTCACCGAAGGCGCGGTCGCATACTATGAGGCCACGGGCAAGCGCAAGCTTCTGGACGCGGCCTGCCGCTTCGCCGACTACATCGCCAGCCGATTCGGCACTGAAGAAGGCAAACTGCACGGGTACCCGGGCCACGAAATCGCCGAAATGGCGCTTGTGCGCCTTGCCGAGGCCACCGGGGAACAACGCTTTGCCGATTTGGCCGAGTATTTCGTGCGGCAGCGTGGGCAGAATCCGCTGTATTTCGGCGAGGAAGACCGTAAACGCGCCGAGCAGGAAGGCCGCTCCTTCACACTCGATCCGAAGAACTACACCTACTACCAGGCCGACAAGCCGGTCACCGAACAGACGGAAGCCCTCGGCCACGCCGTACGCGCCGGCTATTTCTACTCGGGACTCGCCGACGTGGCGCGCCGGACCGAGGATCCGGCGCTGCTGGAGGCATGCGAACGCCTGTGGCGCAACATCGTCGACAAAAAGCTCTACATCACCGGCGGCGTCGGCGGAACCCGCATGGGGGAGGCCTTCTCCTTCAACTACGATCTGCCCAACGACACCGCGTATTCCGAAAGCTGCGCGGCCATCGCGCTTGCGTTCTTCGCACGCCGCATGCTGGAGATCAAACCGAAATCCGAATACGCGGACGTCATGGAATCGGCGTTGTACAACACCACGCTCGCTGGCATGGCGCTTGACGGCAAGAGCTTCTTCTATGTGAATCCATTGGAGGTCGTTCCTGAGGCATGCCATCGCGACGAGCGCAAATCGCACGTCAAGCCGGTGCGTCAGAAGTGGTTCGGATGCGCCTGCTGCCCGCCGAACATCGCGCGCATCGTTGAGGACGTGCAGCAGTACGCCTATACGGTCGCCGACGATGCCTCGACCATGTACGTGCATCTGTACATGGGCGGGGAGGCGACCGCCACGCTCGGCGGGGCGCAGGTCCGACTTGACGTGACGGCGAATCTGCCTTGGTCGGGGAACGGATCGGCCGTCGTGCATGTCGATGCGGCCGACGATCCGCGCTTCACGCTCGCCTTCCGTCTGCCGGCATGGGCCGGTGGCGAGGACGCCGCCGAAACCATCGCGGTCCGTGGCCGTTCCGGCATTTCGCGTGAGGTCAAGGACGGATATCTGTATTTGAGCGGTACCTGGCATGACGGCGATGCCATCACGTTCGACCTGCCCATGCCAGTACGCATGGTGTCTGCGAACCCGCTGGTGCGTGAGGACGCCGGGAAAGTGGCCTTCACCCGCGGACCATTGGTCTATTGCGCGGAAGAGGCGGACAACGGCGGCAATCTGCACCTGCTGCACGCCGATGTGAACGGCATCGCGGTCGATGCGGGTTCCGTGAAACCCGAGGAGATCGTCTTCCACGCCGGCGCCTCCGCGCAGAACGAGCAAGGGCTCGGGGAGGTGGAACGGACCGACATGCGCATGGTGGTGCTTCATGTGCCGGCATGGCGGGAAGTGACGGAAACCCCGGAACGTGAGTCGTTGTATCACGCATGGAAGCCGACGCGGCGCGAATCGGTCGTCGCCACGCTGATTCCGTACTTCGCCTGGGCCAATCGCGGCGAAGGCGAGATGACGGTGTTCCTGCGGGATTGATGGCGCTCGGGCATCTGGCTCCAGCCGGGGTCCATCGCGGGGCGGACGTGGTGCGTCCGCCCCGCATACTCGATGGCCTATTGCGCCCTGCCGGGCATTGGGTGGTGCCCGTCGCATGCCGATGGGAGGGACATTCGCGGGGCGTGGGTTGAATTATGGAAGGCGGAACAAAAAATGAACGGTACCAGGGCGATGAAGCCTTTGCTCCCTCATGAGGATGGGCTTCTTTCATGGGGCAACGGTGTGGTTTCCATGGTTTTCGACGTTTCCGAAGGCTTCCCGGTACGGTTGCGCGATGTCAGCGGGTGCGGGATGGAGACGTTCGGAGGCCATGGCGATGGGACTGAACAGGCTGGCATGGAACGCGATCCGCAGCCGATAGTCGAGGTGCGTACGACAGGCACCGGTTCCCAAGACAACCGGCTCACACTGGTTACGGGTTTTGCCGGCGGCCGATTGCGATTCGTTTCGGCGGCGGCCGAGGAGCCGATGGAGGGTTCCGATGACCCGTATCGTTTGGAAATCACGCAATTCGCCTCATACGATGCTTTGGAACCGAAAAGGCGCGGGGCTGGGCGGATTGCCGCCACCTCCATGGAAGACGGGCATGATGATGGTTCACAGGCCATCGCCGCCGATCCCGCCAAGGGACTGGTGGTCGTTTCCGTCTTCGAGGCCTTCCCGGGTCTGTCCGCGGTACGCACATACACACGGTTGGCCGCGGAACGTCGGCTGTCCGTTGAGGCGGTATCGTCATTGAACCTGACCGTGCCGGTGTGCGCCAATGGCGGTGACCTGGATCGATCACATGTGCTTTGGGGGGATTCCGCCTGGGCGGTGGAAAACGATTGGCGCATTCGACGGCTACGCGATGTCGCTGTGCGTGACCGCAATCTGACGATCAACCCGGGGCGATCCAGTTCGCGGTTCGTGATGCATTCCTCCTCCACGTGGAGCACCGGTCTGCATGAGCCGGCTGGAATCGTGCAGGTGGAAGGTTCGGAGCCGCGATCCTGTGGCTTCTCCGTCATGTGGGAGATCGAGCATAACGGGCCATGGGAATGGGAGATCGGTGAGGATGATCCCGGACTGCGTGTCAGCGCGTTCGGCCCTGAGTACCAGGACCACCAATGGTACACGCGGCTGGGCGAGGGCAATGATTTCGAATCGGTGCCCGTCTCGTTCGCCATCGTGGCTGGCGATTGGCAGCGGTCGGTCGCTGAAATGACGTTGCAGCGTCGTGCGTTGCGTGCCGCGAAGGCGCGCGAATTGGGGCGGGCCGACCAGTTGGAGCATACGCAAGGCCTCGTCGTGTACAACGATTACATGAACACGTTGTTCGGCGATCCCCGTTTGGAAAGCGAGCTGCCGCTCATCGAGGGCGCGGCCAAGGCCGGAGCGGATGTGTTCTGCATCGACGCTGGCTGGTACGACAGCACGGACGGCGGTTGGTGGAATATGGTCGGCGAATGGGAGCCATCCACGAACCGGTTCGGTGAAATCGGGCTTGGAGGATTGGCTCGGATCATCCGTGACCACGGCATGGGCTTGGGGCTGTGGCTCGAGCCCGAGGTTATCGGCATGGATTCACCTCTCGCGCAGAAACTTCCCGATTCCGCGTTTTTCCAGCGGCATGGCGAACGTGTGGGCGATTCCGGCCGCTACCTGTTGGATTTCCGTTCTTCCGCAGCACGTGCGCATGTGACGGAAACGGTCGATCGTCTGATTGACGACTTTAATGTCGCCTTCTTCAAATTCGACTACAACACCATTCCCGGCGTAGGCACCGATGCGCATGCCGAATCCGTCGGCGACGGATTGCTCGGCCATTGCCGTGCGTATTTGGATTGGCTGGACGATCTGCGGCGTCGCCATCCGGATGTCATGATCGAGAACTGCGGCTCCGGCGCCATGCGCGCCGATTACGCGCAATTGCAGCGATTGGACCTGCAATCCACCTCCGACCAGTGCGACCCGCTGATCTATGCGGCGATTGCGGCGGGCGCGGGCATGACCATCCTGCCGGAGCAGCAGGGCAATTGGGGCTATGCACAGCAGGAGATGGATGATGAAACGGCGGTATTCACACTTGCCACCGGAATATTGGGCAGACTATACCTCTCGGGCTTCATCAACCGCATGGACGAAACGAGGCTTGCTCTGGTGCGGGATGCCGTTGCCATGCATCGTCGGGTGCTCGCCGGGCAGCGGGATTTGGTGCCGTTCTGGCCTGCCGGCTTGCCGGATTTCAATGGCGAATGGCTCGTTTCGGGACTCCGCCGCTCGGCAAAGCGTCCTTCGATGCGGAACGTCGCGCCGGGAACGGATGACTGCGATTACATCACCGTCTGGCACCGTGGCGGCAATGCCTCGACGATGAGCATGCCTTTGCCGGCGGAAGACGACATCAGGCAGGTTTTCCCGGATTCAAGCCGATCCGCGCATGCTCCCGGTGCGAAACCCTGGACTATTGAGCGGTTGGATTCGAAGACCATCCGGTTCGACGCGGGCATTTCCGACAAGCCGTCGGCCCGCATCTTCGCGATTCGGCACAGGTGAGCGAGGAGCGCGATGGCATCGGAATCGTCGGGCCGCATCACTGATGCGGCCCGACGATTGTCTGATCGTAAGGAAGCTTCCTGTCTCCGGGTGTAAACTCAGCCGGCAGAGCCTTAATCATTGCGACGGTGAAACGAGAGGAACCATGAACAACAAGCGGAACGACGATTACATCCTTTCCGATGAGCAGAAAGCGGCTGTCGCCGTGTTGTCCCAGTCGAACAAATACACAAAGCAGTCGAAATTCAAAACGTTCCAAGAGCTTCCCCTAGGCGAGAAATGGCCGTATTTCAAGCAGAACTTCCTGTTGCAAACGGTCACCGCCGCCGTCGCCATCGTCGTCGTGGCGGCTTTCGCCATCTCGTATCTGACGAAGGAACCCGATCCGGATCTTATGGTCGAGGGCATCGGCATGAGCCGGTATTCCGCCTCGTTCGGTTCCCTCGGAGACGCTTTCGCGAAGAAAGAGGGGCTTTCCGGCAAAAACCCCGTAAAAATGGACACCGGCATCAACCTTTCCTCCTCAATGGGGCAGGATGATTCGATGCAGTTGCTCGCCATGGTCACGGCGGGGCAGATCAATATGATCGTCACGGATTCCAAGACCTTCACCGACCTGCATTCGCGAGACGTCATCGCCAAGCCGGCGGAAGTGATGGGAGCTTCCTATCTCGAGCGGATTAAAGGCGCGCTGGTCGACGCCAAGGGCAAGCCGGTTTCCGATGTCAAGAAGGCCGCGGGATTCGACCTATCGAAATCGAAGGTCTGGAAAAACACGAAGGGACTGCCGAAGAAGGACGCCATTCTTGGCTTCAGCAACATCAAGAAGACCAAGAAGATGGCGGTGAAATTCGTTCGGTATTTGGAATTCGAGTGAAAAAAATAGGGCATGCGACAGGAGGAGATGTCGCATGCCCTATTTTTGGAATTTACTTCATACCGGTCATGGCGATGCCTTCGACGAAGCGCTTTTGCACGAAGAAGAACACGATGAGCAGTGGCAGTGCAGAAATAAGCGCTCCTGCCATTACCACGCCGTATGGTGTCACTGAAGAGCCATGTCCAGTAAGCATGGCCAGTCCGGC
>ERZ808252.1307-NODE-1307-length-18739-cov-14.888675_pt1 | contig 18739 bp, 16 predicted proteins | sample MGYA00521242_ERZ808252 | MGnify/ENA primary metagenome ERZ808252 (study PRJEB31516, sample SAMN03275581) | gut metagenome | biome: mammalia-associated habitat; material: feces | host: Papio cynocephalus | place: Kenya | collected 2012-08-07 ...
AAATTATGATTTTCCCGAACGGCGTTACAGAGGCGATGCTTTCTTTTGTGCTTGAACGGCTCAAGGCGGACAAAACTGAACAAATTCTTCTATATATATGCACTCTGTCGCCGACTGCGGATGAAGATAAGTCTGTGTGGCTTGGCGGCGAGGAAGTGCGGAAAAGCGTGATTGGGGCTTCGGCAAGTTCAGCCACCGGGATTGAAGCGCAGGTGATTTATGACTGTGATAGGGAAATGGTGAGGGAGGAAGTTCTTGAAAATGCGTAGTCATCGTTCTGAGTATAAGCTAAGAAGAATTTTCATTCATTTTTTTAGGCCTTTGATTGAAAACTGCGTTTTTATTTCTGGATTTCAAAGGGCAAAACTTTTCAGGCTGATTGGATATAAAAATATCGGGAAAGAAGTTTTTATTGGGACAAATGTTTACTTGGATGAAGTAAATCCTCTTGGGATTCATATTGCGGACAAATGCACGATAACTCGGGGGGGGTACTGTTGACTCATTATTATAACTCACATTCTAAGCAATGGTACTCGGGCGATTTGTTTTTGGAAGAAAATGTTTTTCTTGGCTGCAATGCAATTGTCTGTAAAGATGTAAAAATCGGCAGGAATTGCGTTGTCGGAGCAGGAAGCGTTGTGACTAAAAATCTCGAAGAAAATTCAGTTTACGCGGGAGCTCCGGCAAAAAAGGTTGGAGAGCATATTTTATGAAAAACTATCTCTTTGAGGAAATTCCGCTCGCAGTTCCTTCTGGCCTTGCGGAGATGAAGTCTGTTTTCTCCCAAATGCTTGATGATTCAGGGCAGTCTGTAATCTCGTTCATAAATCCTGAAATCTTTTTGGCTCAAGAGAAAAATCCGCTTCTTCACGAATATTTTAAGAGCGCGAAATACAACTTTATTGACGGAATAAATCTTCTGTACGCAATCAACAAAAAGTTCGGCACTTCATATTCCGCCTCCGACCGCTATCCTGGAACTGATTTTTTCAGCTATCTTCCTGACGGCAGAAAAGTGGGCGTCTATCTTTATGGCTCGAAAATCGAAAACCTTGAGGACGCAAAGCTCCGCATAGAAAGCGCGCATTCGAACGTAAAAATAATCGAATGGACTTTCGGCTACACAAAATTTGACGGCGATTTTCTGATTGAAAAAATAAACGCCGCAAAACCCGACATCCTGATTGTATGTAAAGGCTGCCCGCTTCAGGAACAGTGGATTTGGGAAAACCGGCAAAAACTGAACGCAAAAATAATCTTCGGAAACGGCGGCGCGGTCGATTTCTGGAGCGGAAACACAAAACGCGCGCCTGAATTTATGATCCGCCTCGGCCTCGAATGGTTTTTCCGCCTGTTCGCAAGCTTTTCATTCAAGCGCGTGGCAAGGCAGATGAAGCTTGTGAAATTCCTGGTGAACTATAAGCGCGGAAAATATGATGTGAGGGAAGTATAGAGAGAGGAAAATTATGATTATGAATGTTACAAAAGAGAGAGAAGAATTAAAAACATTGTATAATAGTTCAGAAATTGATAATAAATACTATTTTTATTACGATGGGTCTGGAAATATACGAAAACTGTATATAGATAAAAATTGTTTTAATGCTGAAATATGTGATTATTTTGTCTTAGGTGGATTAGTTTTCACTAAAAAACCTGAAGAACAAGTTATAATCCGTGAAAAATTTCAAAAATATATACAACTATCAACCGAAGAATTAAAATGTAATTACATTTGTACAAAAACAAGAAATTTTCTAGATGTATTGAAACAAGAAAAATTAAACAAATTTCTTTGTTTTTGTTTGGAACAAAATTTTATCATTCATTATAAAGTTTTGAATTTTTTATATTGGTCTATTGTGGATGTAATAGATAGTATAAATGTTGAAATTGGAGTTAATGATAAAAATATTCTTGATAATATAAAAACTCTATTGTATTTAGTTTGCAAAGAAAATTATAAACAGTTAGCAAGTTTTTTTTCACAATATAATTATCCGAATTTAAAAGAGAATAGAAAATCTGAATTTCTAAAAGGTATTATAAGTTTTACAAAAAAATCAAAAACATTAAATGACTCAGAAAAGGCAAATTTATTACAATTTTTGGAAAACGGTTTTGCAAGTGAGTTGATATTTATAAAAAATAATCCTGACAATATTTTATTAAACGACTTTCTTAACTTTTACATGGACGGAATTGAAAAATTTTTAAATTCATTCCATGTTTTTGATGAGGAAAATGAAATTCAAAACATAATAAAGTCTTGTGATTTTAAAATCATAGAAAATAATTCTGTATTTGATAATTATGTTTTTAAGAATTCAAAAGATGATTTTTATTTGCAACTGTCAGATGTAATTGTTGGATTAATAAGAAAATTTCGAAAATATCTTTTTTCAAAAAATTCTGAAGAAATAGAAAATGATTTTTATGATATGCGTAAAATTCAAAGAAATAATCTTATTTCACTTTTAATGATTATAAAGAAATCTAAACAGAAAAATAGTTTTTTTCTGCAGAATATAGATGCAGTGTCAGAATGTGAAAAGTTAGCAAATTTTTTAGAGGCTTGTTGAAAATAATGCCGTCTACTTCCCTCATCGCAAAAAATACACTCGCTCTATATTTTCGGCAGATTCTCATAATGCTCGTGTCTCTGTACACGGTGCGCGTCGTGCTGAATACGCTTGGCGCGGAAGACTACGGAATCTACAATGTTGTTGCAGGCGTGGTTGTCCTGTTCAGCTTTGTGAACAATGCGATGGCGACAAGCGTTCAGAGGTTTCTTAATTTCTATCTTGGAAAAAATGACACAGAAAAGACTCGGAATGTTTATTCTGCAAGCCTTGTGATTCATGGTTGTATCTGCCTGATTTTTGTTGTTTTGGCTGAGACTGCCGGGCTTTGGTTTGTGAATGCAAAGCTGAATATTCCAGCCGGACGGAGCGATGCCGCTTTCTGGTGTTATCAGGCTGCTGTCATCACAACTCTGGCAAATATAATGCGCGTTCCATATAATGCCGTAATAATCGCTTACGAGAAGATGAGCTTTTTTGCAGGCTTGAGCATTGTTGAGGCTGTTCTAAAACTTGCTGTTGTATTTCTTTTGAAAATCACACTGCTGGATAAGCTCGTTTTTTACTCATTTTTGCTTGCTGGTGTTTCATTTATCATTCTTGCTATATATAAGTTTTACTGCAATAAGAATTTTGAGATTGCTCATTATAGAAGAAATCAGGATAAAGGATTGGGAAAAGAGCTTGTCTCGTTCAGCGGGTGGAGTTTGTTTGGAGCCGTCGCGAATATGGCGAACTCTCAGGGAACGAATATTGTCCTGAATATTTTTACAAATGTTACTGTGAATGCGGCGATGGGAATCGCAAACCAGGTAAATGCCGCCGTCTACAGTTTTGTGAGCAATTTTCAGACAGCGTTCAATCCACAATTGGTAAAAAGCTATGCGGCAGGAGAGAAGGAAGAATTTAATCAGCTTATTTTCCGTACTGCAAAATTCTCGTTTTTGCTTCTATGGATTATTGTACTGCCGTTGAGTCTGAATCTTAATGCTTTATTGACATTATGGCTTAAGAATGTGCCAGAGTATTCTGTTGGTTTTGTTCAGCTTATTCTGATATGTTCGCTTATTGACTGTATGACTTATCCAATTGCGGTTGCAGTCCAGGCTAGTGGAAATATAAAGTTCTATCAGATAATTATAAGCTGTTTTATTTTTGCAAACCTTCCTTTATCTATATTATTCCTTTTTGTGGGAATGCCACCATATTCTGTTTTGTTCATAAGATTTTTCCTTTGCCTTTTTATTTTTGTTTTTAGAGTTTTATATTTGAATTTCTCGCAATCATTTCCTGTGAAGAATTTTATTTTTCAAGTTTTATTGAGATGTACTGTTACTGTGGTTATTTCATTTTTTATTACGAAATTGCTGGCATCTCATTTTTCCGGACTTGGTTATTTTTTTTGTTCCTGCTTGTTTTCGGTTTTTAGCATTATTGTCCTTTCGTTTCCTATTTTGTTTACGCCGGAAGAAAGAAAATATGTGTTCAGTTTTATAAGAAAATTCAGGAGATAAGTTTGAATAGCGTTTCTATAATCGATAGAAAAAAATGTTTCTCATGCCGTTCGTGTGTTCAAATATGCCCTAAGAATGCTATAGATATGCATGAAAACAGTGAGGGATTTTTTTATCCAAATATAAATGAATCTAAGTGTGTTGATTGCGGACTGTGCCTAAAGCATTGTCCGTCTTTTGCCCCCTATGAAAAGAATGACTTTAAGAAAACAAGTTATGCTGTTTGGCTAAAGGATGATAAAAAACTTTTTGAAAGTTCTAGCGGAGCTTTATTTTCTGCTGCCGCTGAAAAGATTTTGAAGAACGGAGGCGTTGTTTTTGGCGCGGCATATAATGCGGACTTGTTTGTAGAGCAGATTTGTATTGAAGATATAAATGAGCTTTATAAAATGAAAGGCTCAAAATATGTTGAAAGTACAACAAACAGCACGTATTCTAAGGTTCTTGCTTATTTAACAAATGGAAAAAAAGTTTTGTATTCCGGAACTCCTTGCCAGATTGCCGGATTAAAAAAATTCTTGGGCAAGGACTATGAGAATCTTTTCACAATGGATTTGATTTGCCATGGAGTGCCGAGCGAGAGGCTGTTTCATAAATATCTTGAGTGGCAGTCTGGACAGCTTGGCGGAAAAATAATTTACTGCGGTTTCAGGGACAAGGATGTTGGTGGCTGCAGCTGCAATGGGAAAATTAAGACTAAGACTAAGACTAAGACAGTATTGTCTGCTTTAGATCCATATTATTCCTCTTTTATAAGATGTGAAACATACAGAGAAAGTTGCTATTCATGTCCTTATTCATCTTTGGAGCGGCCCGGAGATATAACGATGGGTGACTTTACAGAAATCACAGAGATAATTCCGGGATTTGATTTTTCAAAAGGATTGAGCCTTTTCATTATAGATACAGAAAAAGGGCTTGCTCTGTTCAACTTGATAAAGGGTAGTTTCAATATAATTCCTTTGGAATTCAGCCAGTATATTTCAATAAAAAGCAACCTGCAAAAGCCCTCTGAAAGACCTGCTGTAAGAAACTTTGTATATTCAGGGATTGAAGAGCTTTCTGCAATGGAATTCTTCAAAAGATTCAAGGAAGCCTCTCGCTTTTATTTCATAAGATTTTATTCAAGAAAAATGTTGTCAAAAATAACTCCGTCTTTTGTAAAAGAAATTGGAAAAAGAATTATCAGAGGAAAAGTAAGATGAAAATTGCAGTGATAAACCAGCCTCTTGCAAACCGTGGAGATGAGGCTGCACACAAGGCTTTTATAAGGGCAATGAGCAAGGCTTTTCCTGAATATCAGATAGATGTTATTTTTCTATGCGAGGAACAGGAGCTTATAGATTCTATAAGAGTTGAGGTGAAAAATGTTTCGTACATAAATATACCAAGAGTCCGCGGTTTTGGAAGATTTGAAAAAATTGGATTTCTGTTTGATAATTTCTCATTTTCATATTTGAATCCGTCTTTAAGAAAGTTCCACAACTTTTTGAAAGAATATGACAGAGTTGTGTGTGCTCCCGGCGGAATGTGCATGGGCGGCTTTACTAACTGGAATCATATCTGGCAGCTGGATGTTGCAAGAAGGCTGAAAAAGCCTGTTTTTTACTGGGGCAGGTCGATTGGACCATTTACTGAAGAAAGTTTCAAGAAAAAACTCTTTAAAAAATACAGCATACGGCTGTTGAAATATTTTTCTTATATCAGTTTGAGAGACAAAGTTTCTGTAGATATTGCAAGACAGTTTGGAGTGAATGCCGATGAGGTTGTTGATTCTGCATTTCTTGATGTTCCTGTGGCAAAAATCCCTGAAAGCATATTGAAAGACATTGATGGCTCTGAGTATGTTGTGTTTGTTCCGAATTCTCTTGCATGGCATCCGCGGTACAAAGAAATTCCCCAAGAAAAAATAGATGAATTTTATTTAAGAATTATAAAACTTCTTGAAACAAAGTTTGCTGATAAAAAGATTGTAATGCTTCCGCAGACTTATAAGTCGGTTATAAACGACTATGAATATTTTTTGAAGCTGAAAGAAATGTCTGGAAATAAAAATATTATCGTAATTGATGAAAATCAAAATTCAGATATTCAGCAGGAAATAATAAAAAAGTCTTGCCTTGTAATTGGAGCAAGGTATCATTCTGTTGTGTTCGCAATAAATAATGAAATTCCGTTTATCTCTTTAAGCTACGAGCATAAAATGAAAGGTCTTTTGGAAGTTTTGGACATGACAGACAGAATGGTTGAGATTCAGGACATTTTTGATGGTAATACAAGTGAGTTTGAAAAGGCATTGGATAAAGTTGAACATCTTGTTTCTGGAAAACTGGAAAAGCTGTCTGCAAGTCAGGCAAGGGAAAGTGTTCAGAATGGTTTTGAGAGATTTGCTGGGAAGATAAAAAAAGTTCAAGACAAGGTAAAAGCTTATGAAAAATATAGATAATATAGAATTGATAATTGAAGGAATAAGACAAGGTCGGTATTCTTTGTTTCTTGGAGCTGGTGTATCACGTGACAGTTATGATTCAAAAGGAAATCAATTGCCTGATGGCGATAATTTTAGAAGACAACTTTGTTCAATAAATAATTTGCCTGAATCTACACCTCTTACACAAGCAACACAATTGCTTTCTGATGAAGATAAAGATAATTATATAACTAAAGTTTTTTCTAATACCATTCCAGGAAAAACGTATGATAATTTTTGTGACTTTATTTGGAAAAATATTTATACCTTAAATGTTGATGATTGCATAGAAAATAGTTATAAAAAATGCCAATCTTGCAAACAAAAAAGCATTTCTAAAAATTATAAAGATGTGTATGAACAAAATGAAAATCTTGGTCATGTTCAGATAGTGCATTTGCATGGATTTTCAAGAGAACCTGAAAAAGGATATGTTTTTGATTTAAATGAGTATATAAACAATATACGAGAACAAAATTCTTGGTATAAAGTTTTTGCAAATAGTTTTGCATCGAGTCCTTATATAGTTTCTGGAATTTCGTTTAATGAGCCAGATTTTATTTTTTATGTAAATCAAAGAAATAATATAATTAGAGATGGTTTTTGCCCCTCGATTCTGATAGAGCCTAATCCAAATAAATTAACTCAGAAATTATGTGAAAAACATGGTCTTCAGCTAATAGAGATGACATTTGGAGAATTTCTAGCTACTATAAAACAATCTCTTCCTGAACCTCCAGATGTTTTTGCATTGAGTGTTGAAAAGAATCAAAGTTTATTAGGAATAAAAAATTTAACAAAAGACAATATTGTAGCATTTTACAAAGATTTTACTGAGATAAAAAAAATTGACGATTTTAATTATGCAGCTGATTCTTTAAAATTTGCTTTAGGAGCAGAGCCTACAATAGCTGATATAGAAAACCATGCTGATATACACCGTGAGGTGACTACATCAATTTATAAAAGAATAAAAAGGGAACTTCAGCATTATGGAAAATCATTTGTTTTAATAATTGGAAAATTTTATAGCGGAAAGAGTACTTCTGTTCTAAGTGCTATTTATCGGTTGTCGTTAGAGAAAAATCCAGTTTTTAGATTAAAATCAGTAAATGGTTTTAATGTAAGTAATACCATAGAATGTTTAAATTCTTTAGATAAAAAAGTCATTGTTTTTATAGATAACCTTTCTGATTATATAGAACAAGTTGAAGTATTATTTAAAAAACTAAAAAATGTAATTCTTATAGGTGCAGAAAGAAATTACAGAAAAACGCACATAGAAAATGTTTTAAGTTCTGAATATATAGAACTAAATAGCGATAAACTTAATTTATCAGAAATAAAAGACTTGTTTAATAAGTATCGCCTAAAAGGAATTAATACTCAAAAAGATGCTATATCGAATCCTGATAAATTTATAAAAAAATATTCTAGACAAACGATAGGGGAATATGCTTGTCTTCTTGTAAATAATTTTAAACCAATAGAAGATAGTATTCCTCAATTGTACAACGAGTTAACTGATTGTGATAAAGAAATTTATGTTGCAGTTGTTCTTGCATATCATTCTTACAGAGTTGGTATACACTATGAAGTTTTAGAGAGTATGCTTCCGCGTGATTATAATTTGTGGAGCTATTTCAAGAAGAATTATCCGTTAAAACTAATATTTAATAATTTTAATGACGAGGAAGAAAAAAACTATATTATACCAGAAAATAAAGTTCTTGCGGATTGTACTTTTCAGTATTTGTTAAATAATGATATTGCTACTTTGCAACGAGTCTATAAAGAGTTATTAAATTCACTGTCATATTATGTAAATCGTATTACCTTAAAACAGCGTACAGCTGAAGCAAGATTGGCAGGTAGATTGTTTGATATTGATAATATGTTGGAAAAACTTTTTAAGGATAATCCTGAAAAAGTATTGGAAGAAGTTCAAGAAAAATGGGGATGGAATTCCAGATATTGGGAACAAAGAGCTCTTGCTACATATAATAAAGATATTGATAAAGCTTTGCTTCATGCCGAGCAAGCGGTAGCTATTGAATTGCATCCTAACACACTTACAACTTTGGCAAAAATTCAGTTTAAAATAATGGAAACAACTCAAAATAATGAATTTGTTGAAAAATTTAAAATTGCTTGTGATACATCATTGCAAGCAATGAATTTAGAGATAACTCGGACATATATAACAATTCATCCATTTATTGTGTTAAAAAATGGAATTGATTCTTTTTTACATAGACGAAAAGTTTCTGAAATTGATAGCACTTTACGAGAAAAAATAAAAATTGCATTAACTTCATATATAACAACAAGACATTTTCCATATGCAGAAAAACAAAGAATAGAAACTCTGATTGAGGAGTTTTCAAGATGATACTTTCAATTGCACTTGCAACCTATAACGGAGAAAAATATCTTCGTGAACAGCTGGATTCTATTTTAAAGCAGTCAATTCAAGATTTCGAACTGGTCATTACTGATGACAGTTCAACGGATTCTACTTTAAAAATTTTAAATGAATATGCAGAAAAAGATTCCCGCATAAAAGTTTTTTTTAATGAAAAAAATCTTGGATTTAAGAAAAATTTTGAAAAAGCTATTTCGCTTTGCTCTGGTGATTATATTGCATTGAGCGACCAGGATGACATTTGGACAGAGAATCATCTTCAGGTTTTGCTTGAAAATATCGGCAGCAATGATTTTGTTGGTGCAAATGCTTTTCTCTGTGATGAAAAAGCAAAACCTACAGGAGTAGACTTGCTGTCGTGTTCAAAAATTGGCTTCTTGCCAGATTCAAAAGATGACTGGTTTTTCTTTTTGCTGCATTCAAATATTTTTCAGGGAGCGGCGTGTATCTTTAGAAAATCTCTAGTTCAAAAATCTATTCCGATTCCTGAAAACGTAAAATTCCATGACTATTGGCTGGCTTTGATTGCTAGCGTGAATGGCGGAGTGACTTATGTTAATGAGTGTGTTTTATATTACCGTCAGCACGGAACAAATGTTACTAAAAATGAAAAATGGAAATTTTGGGTGAAAATTAAAAATGCTGCAAAAAAGAAAAATTCTCATTTTATAAAAGAAGAGGTTGAAATTTTGCAAGCTCTTTTGCATAAAGATTTGAATTTGAGCCATCAGAAAGAAATAAAAGAATCCATTGAATTTTACAAAAATCTTGGAACTTTAAAACGCTTTAAATTCTTGTTTTGGTACTGGAGAAATTTTTACAAAATGAACTGTTGTTCAGATAAAAAATTGAAGATAAGTTGCTTTATAAAAAATATAATTTTGGGAATATGAATATGAAAATCTGTTTTTTATCAAAAGATTATTCTTATAATGGCGGCGGAGAACGAATGCTTTGCAATCTTGCAAATGAACTTTCCTGTTTTTGCAAAGTTGCAGTTGTTTCTTTTGACTTCTCTGAAAAAAAATCAATTTACAAACTTAATTCAGAAATCGAATTTATTGACGCAAAAATCCAAAGACGAAAAATAAATTTTTTCACAAAGTTTGATTATGTCAAATATATAAAAACACATTCAGATTTTTTTGATTCATTCGATTTTATTATTGGAGTTGGAATTATCTGTAGCCTTGTGTTGTCTTATTGCAGTCCGAAATTAAAGGCAAAAACTGTTGGCTGGGAGCATTTTTGCTATGACGGAACTCCGTTTTACCAGAAATTATTAAGAAAGATTCTTTTCAAAAAATTAAGTCAAGTTGTAATTTTGACAAACAGAGACTTGGAAAAATACAAGAAGATAAATCGGAATACGAACGTGATTTATAATTTTACAAATATGGAATTCAGAAAATCTCCAAATTTTCAGAACAAGCAGTTTTTATTTGTAGGAAGACTTTCCAAGCAAAAAGGATTTTTTGACTTATGCAAGATTATGAAAAAGTTCTGTAGAAAAAATGCTGACTGGAATTTTAGAATTATCGGAAACGGCGAATACAAGGCTAATTTTGAAAAATTTATAAAATCTGAAAATCTTGAAAACAGAATAAAATGGTCATTGATTTCTGATGATATTCAAACGGAAATGGAAAATACTTCTTGTCTTTTGATGACATCAAACTTTGAAGGGCTTCCTATGGTTCTAATAGAAGCTGGAGTTTGTGCTTTGCCTGCGATTTCTTATGATACTCCGACCGGTCCTTCTGACATAATTTCAGATTCAAAAAGCGGTTTTATTGTTTCTGTTCATAATCAAAGACTTTTCGTTGAACGTATGTTGCAATTTGCAAATGATTTTGAACTGCAACAGAAATTGTCTGACGGCGCAAAAACGAAAAATGAAAAATTCTTCAAGCAGAATATTCTCTGCCACTGGAAGGAGATTTTGAAATAATGAGAAAGATAAAAAAATTGAATATTTTTGAGACTTACTTTTTGTTGTTATTTTTGCTTTGTATTTTAAGATTTAAAATATTTGCGGCAAGTCATCTTTTTGGATTTTTGATTGTTCTTGTTTTATTTGTTCCTCTTTGTTTTTCTTGTTTACGAACTTGCTTTTTTAACAAAGTTGAAATCAAATATTTTTCAATTTACGCATCGATTGCATTATTTTCATGGTATTTTTCAAATAATCTATCAGAAAATAATATTTTTTATTACTTGCTTTTTTACACTTTGCCAATTTTTTATTATTCAGCACTTCAAGGATTTCTAAAGAAAATTACTTTACAGCAAATTTTATATATCTTTGATCTTGCAATATCTATTTTCAAGATGTATTTATTAGTTGAAGTTGTTTATCGATATTACACAAGTTATATAGCAATGATTTCAGAAGGTCTGGTTTCATCTTTCTATAATTTCAAAGGAAATTCTTTTTATTCAGATACTAATTTTCTTGCATTAGTAATTCAAAATTTTGCTTTGGTGTGTTTCTTTTTATACAAGAACTTCAATGATAAAAAATATTTTAGAAATTATGTTCAATTGATGTTTTTTGCCTCGTTGACACTCTCACGTTCTGTTGTTCTAACTCAGATAATGCTGCTTTTATTTGATTTTTATTATTCAAAATTAAAAAAAAGACAGTTTGTACGATTTTTTTTGCTTACAATAATATTTTTTGTTTCCATAATATTTGTTTTTTTTCTTTTACAAAACGATGCTAGTTTTAGAAGTAAAATTGTAATTTTTGAGGGTCTGAAAAAAGTAAATGATTTTAATTTTGAAAATCAATTGTTTGGATTTGGTTTTGGAAATGGAGAATTTATTTATTCTTACAGAAAAGGTGATTATGGTCATTTGCATATTGCTCTTTTGTTAGGGCAAGAAGGAATTATTGGTGTTATTATGTTTGTAACATTTTTGCTTTTTTCTCTTATTTCATCAAAAGGTACAACATCGCGGCTTGTGGCAGCCTTTCTTATTTCAGGATTTTCTTTAGCATTTTTTGATACTTCATTTTATCTGTGTTTAGGAATAGTTACTTCAATTAGTAAAAAAATGTTTTCTGAAAATTCATATTGTATTTCCCCAAAAATTATATCAAGGAGCTGAACGTTTTATGAAAATCCTTCTGATTACAAGCATTTATCTTCCGCATATTGGCGGTATTGAGCTTTATGTGAAAAATCTTGCCGCAAGTTTGATTTCAAAAGGGCATGATGTTTCTGTTTTTGTCGGAGACAGGTTTGTAAAAAAAACTTCCGATTCTGTTGAGTATGGAATCAGGACTGTCCGTGTTCCTGTTTTTTATCTTAAAGGCATGACTTATTTAAGAAACAAAGCTGACAGAAAAATTTTGGAGAAGGAACTTTCCTCAGCGGAAGTTGTCCATCTGAACGATGTAAAGTTTCTTTATAAATTTCTTGCGCAGAAAAAATCAATTTATGGTTATAAACTGTTCTTTTCCTCTCATGGTTTTATTTTCCATACAAAATCATTTTTGCCATTAAAAAAACTCTACATGAAGCGTATGGCCAGATATTCTAGATTCTATGATTTGAATTACTGCGTTTCAGAAAATGACTTGAAAATTGCAAAGGACTTTAATTTCTCAAATTTGAAAATGCTGATTCCTGGTTGCGATGTGAAAAAGTTTTCAGAAATTGACCCGAATAAATTTGAAAAAAATATCTTTGTCTGTTTTGGCCGCATTGCAAAAAACAAGGGCATTTTGGAGCTTGTAAAACTTTTTAATTCATGTAGTTTTGACTTTTCGCTTAAAATAATCGGAAAATGTGATGATGATGCTTACTTTCAAAAAATCATTTCCGTTTCAAAAAATGATTCAAGAATTGAATTTTTGGGCTATAAAACTGACGATGAGATAAAGGAGTATATTCAGATTGCGGAATTTTTGGTTTTCCCATCGCTGCACGAAGGCTTTGGACTTACTCTGGTTGAATCCCTTTCTTCCGGCAAAAAAATAATCGCAAACAAGATAGAAACATTCACCCAGATTTTAACAGACTGCGGTTTGCCTGAATTCCTGTTTGACTTTTCAGATGATAAAAATTCCTTGCAAGTAAAAATCGCAGAGCTTCGCAAATTGCCCACAAGAAAAATAAATCTTGAAAAATATTCAGTTGAGTATATGAGCGATGTGATTGAAAGAGGATATGAGGATGTAAAGTAGAGTTTTTTAGAACTTATAAGAAGAATTTTCTAGTTGCTCAGTAATAACTTTAAATTCATCTTCATTTATGGTTTTTACATCATGAAAACATGTTTTATAATGACTGAACCCATCAATTAAGTAGGACATTTTCGCATCACCGGCAATTAGTGTGGCTATTTTGTTTATAGAATCAGCCCGTTGCATTTCAAAAGATTGGTTTTTATCTTTATTATAGACAAGAATAAAGTTTATATTCTGCTTATCGAAAGTAAGATTCTCTTGGATTATATCATTTAAAATCAATAGGCTTTCTCCAATTTTTGATCTAATTTTTTCTTTTTCGAGTTCTGATTTTATGTTTCCATTTTTGAACTCTATGAAAAGAAAGTTTCCTTTAGAAAAATCAGTAATGACCAATGCATCATTAGAACGTAACCCAGAATAATAAAAATCTTTTACACAATCAAAATCAATAGCTTTAAATTCTGATTGCGTCATATATTGCTTATTTGCTCTATCAAAAGAAATCTCTTTTAAGCTTTTTTGATAAGTTGTCAATTTATTGGACTTAGAAAAATCAATCATCAGAATTCTCCGGTTCTATTTCTGAGCGTTCATCTTCTAATTCTTGTAAAGGAATAAAAAGTAATTTGTAAATTTCTTCAAGGTTGTCTGATACATCTTTTAGTTGTGCAGTTTTGTGAGACTCATCGTCTTTTGCTAGATAAAATTTACAGGTTTTTCGGATTTTATATTTTTTTGCATATACATCTATTGCTTTTATAAAATATGGACTGTGAGAATTAATCAATATATGCATGTCAAATTCTTTTTGGATTAAGACAATAATTTCTGCTAGTAGTTTTTGCCATTCAGGATGAAGATGGATTTCTGGTTCATCAAGAATTATAGTTCCATTTTGAGTTAAAGTTCCATTCAATAAAAGAGTTTTTATAATAGAAAAAGTTTTTAAGCCTGTGGAAAGATTCCCGATATTCAATATTTCTTTTGTGTCTTCATATTGAAAAGATAATCCTGTTTTGCTTGAAACTATATTTCCTTTGCAAACAGAGTCAATTTTATTATATATGTTTTCAAGTTTTTTTGTTGTCAATAAGTCTTGTATTGCAGAGTCCATATCTGAATCTTGAACAATTCCTTCTGAAAGCTTTCTTTGTAAATGAGATTTATGATCTCTAGCATAGCTAAAATAGCGAGAACGTTGTGAGAGATTATCTAAAACAAACGGATCGTCTATATAAATAGTTTCTGTTTTTAAATTTTGAAAATTTTTAAGACTGTATATTTTATTTTCTTTTATATTTACTGAAATTTCAGAATTTTTTATACATAAATCGACAGTTGAATTTTTTTGTTCCAAAAAAATATTTTGTATTTGATTTCCAAATTCTGAGTAGAATTTTGCCTGTAAAATCCATTTATAAATTTCATCATCTGAAAGGTTAAGAAGTTCAAGAATCCTTTCAGAAATTAGTTTGTTCTTTTTTGAAAAGAATCTTTCTCCAGCAAATTCTTTTATTGTAGTTTCTATAAGTTCTTTATTTGGCTGGAAACGTTGTTTATATAATTCTTCTACGCACTCATCAATGGAAGAAAAGGGATATGCTGTTTCAAAAAATTGATTTCGTATGAAGTTTTTTAAAGTAGAAGTAGCTTCTTCTTCAAAGTTATAGAAACTGTTAAAAATACAGTAAAGTAGTTTTCCGACAGTACTTTTTCCAGTACTGTTAAGTCCTGCTATTAGAGTAATTGTATTAATATCAACTTCTGCGGAAGATAATTTTCCTATATTTCTACATTTTAGTTTCATTATATTTCCAGTTCCTTAGAATAAAATCCCCCCTAGTTAATTATCGGTATTTTAAGAAGTAAACTGAAGAATTCAATTTTGAAAAAACAGGAAAAAATCAAGAGTATGAATTATAGTAGTTGCAGATTATATGTTTAATTTATGAATTTGTTTTGTTCAAAAATTGCAATATTAAAATGCAATTTTATGTATTTAATAAAAATAGATCTGGCTTTTTATGACTATTTTGTTTTTTTATAGTATAGTGTATATGCGATTTATAATAGCATCTTGCTAATACTGTGTTAGGTTTTATATAAAATAATATGCATATTATTTGAAGACTGAGGTTTAAATATGGTTGGACAAAATAAAGACATAGAATCCTTAATTGAAATTGCAAAAAAGCAAGATTATAAAATAAATCTATCGATGATTTTAATTACATTAAAATTAAAAACTGACGAGATTCAAGATATAATTGACATATTTAATGCAGAAGGAATAGATGTTGTTAGTGAAGATGTAGAGGTTGATAATGAAGATATGGTTTCTGATGATGCTTTGAATGTTATTCCTTTTGATCCATCAAAAATTGAGATAGAAAATAAAATGCTTCCAATTGATAGTATTTTAAAAAAAATAAAATATAACGAGTTGGAATTTGATTCTTCTTTTCAGAGAAAGGCAGGGTTGTGGAATCCGATACAAAAAAGTCAATTGATAGAGTCTATTTTATTAAAAATACCGCTTCCAACATTTTATTTTGATGCTTCTGATGATGATAAGTGGCAGATTATTGATGGGTTGCAAAGAATTTCTACGCTAAAAGAATTCGTAGTTGAACAGACTTTGTCATTATCAGGTATGGAATTTTTAAAAGATCTTAATGGTTTTAAGTATGATTCTTTACCAAGGGCTTTGCAGCGACGTTTGGAAGAAACAAATGTTTATGCTTATATAGTAAAACCATCTACACCAAAGAATGTAAAATTTAATATATTTAAGCGTATAAATACAGGTGGATTAATTCTAGAGGCCCAAGAAATTAGAAATGCTCTTTATCAGGGACAGGCAAGTTTATTTTTACTTACTCTTTCTAATAATAAAAGTTTTAAAAAAGCAACTTGCAATAGTATAAAAACAACAAGAATGTTGGATAGGGAATTTTGTCTTAGGTATGTTTCTTTTACAGAACAGCCTATTGATATATATACTGGTAACTTGGAAGAGTATTTAAATTCTGGAATGGAATATTTAGGGAAAATAAAAAAGGAAAAACTTGATGAGATTGAAAAAAGATTTGCTCGAAATATGAATTATGCGTATGAACTTTTTGGGGATTATGCTTTCAGGAGAGTGAATAATGGTAGGCGCGGACCTGTGAATAAAGCTATTTTTGAAATTTGGTCTAAAGTAATAAATGAATTGTCAGATTCTGAATTTGATATTTTATTAAAAAATAGAGATTCATTGAAACAAGAATTTTTTAGTTTATTTAATGATTATAAATTCATAAATGCTATTAAAGCTGCTGATAAAACGTCTGTAAATTTCCGTTTTGCAAGTGTAAAAGAAATCGTTAATAAAATATTAAAGGAATATAGAAATGATTAATGAAATTCAATTACAAAATTATAAATGTTTTAAAAATTTAACTCTTGAACTGTCAAATCTAAATGTCTTGGCGGGAATTAACAGTATGGGAAAATCAAGTATTATTCAGGCTTTGTTGCTTTTAAGGCAGTCCTATGCGAATAATTCTCTTAAGAAAGGACTTCATTTAAATGGAGAATATATTCAAATTGGAACAGGGAAAGATTTGATGAATAGATTGAGTGGGGAAGATTTTGTTAGTTTTTATATAAGAACCAACAATGAAGAAGCTTGTTTTTCTTATAATTACAATGATAATTCTGATTATCTGTTGTTAGATGATGAACGAAGTCAAATTCCAGATAATTTTATAAAAAATATGAATTTGTTTTCAAAGTCGTTCTCATATGTTTCTGCTTCAAGAATTGGACCTCAGCGATATTATCAAAGTTCATATTACGATATAAAAGAGAACAATCAGGTAGGAATAAAGGGTGAATTGTTTGCCGATTATTTAGCTATTAGAGCAGAAATAGAAGAAGAGAAAATTGCAAATAATTTTATAATGCATGAAAATACAAAAAGTGAGAAACTTATAGAGCAAGTTAATGCATGGTTGTCTGAAATTAGTCCTGGAATAACTTTGACTTCTAAAATAGATAATGAAACTGGAATTGTTTCTTTGCAATATGTTTTTTCTAGTGAGCAGTATTCTCCTATTAATGTAGGGTTTGGATTGAGTTATGTTGCTCCAATTGTTGTTGCTTTACTGAAGGCTAAAAAAGATGATTTAGTGATAATAGAGAATCCCGAGGCACATTTGCATCCTCGAGGACAAAGAAAAATCGGAGAGTTGATTTCTAGAGCTGCTGCTGGGGGAGTTCAAGTTATCGTTGAGACTCATAGTGATCATTTGTTGAATGGTATAAGATTGTCAGTAAAAGAAAAAAAAATTAACAGAAATATTACACGTTTGAATTATTTTTATCGAGAAGAAAAAGAAGATAAAACTTTTGGTAAATATTATGAATATAAAAAAACTTCTCCGCAAATATTAGACAATGGAAATCTTTCAAATTGGCCAGACGGATTTTTTGATGAATGGGATAAGGCTTTGATGGAGCTTTTCTGATATGTATCTACCATTTAATGAAATAACTATTCATAATGATTTTTTTCAAAATGAAGATGGTTTGCAAGATAACGATATAATTCTAATGTTTATTGATTTTATTAAGGAATCAATTAAAAAGAATTGTATTGATGGATTTCTTGTGGATTCATCAGTTGTAATTATTGAGTCTTCAATTATAAAAAGATGGTTGAATAATTCATTAGTTTCAAGAGAACATAAATCTTTATTAAGAACTATTCTTGGAAAATATTTTCAAACTGTAGAAACTCCATTGATGGATTGTTCTATAGAAATAGATTCAAAGATATATTTCTCAAAAGGTGCGGCAATATCAATTGATAGAAGTTGTGATTTTATTTTAAACTTAAGAACAAATTATTCATGGTGTTTAGAAAGACAGAACTATATATGTCAAAAATTTGATGATAATGATAATTTTACTTTAGATAAAAAAGAATTAATACAGTTGTCAACTATAGAAAATTTACCTCTTCTTTTAGACTATAATAAATGTGTTTCTTATAAACAAATATCATCTGGTCAGGATTTGTGGGAAAAATGGGAAATTTTATTTCCAAATTTAATAAAATGTTTTAATGTGAAACTTTGCCTGTATGAAAATCCAGAGAAAAATCATATAGATAAAATTATTGAACAACTGGATTATCTGCAGCAATATTTTAGTAATAACAATGGAATATTTTCATTTGAGAAGTTAAAACTTCTAGGTCTTGATGCTTCTGATGAGTCAATCTCTGTAAAAAATAATCCTACTCTGAAAAAAGACAGATTATTTAGATTGCCAAATGGAGATAATAAATATTTCTTTTATCATTTGAAATTTTATGGAAAATTTGAAACAAGAATTTATTTTTTGCCGACAGAAGGAAATTCAAAATGTTATATTGGATATATAGGCAAGCATTTAAAAACAAAGAAATTTTAACTTTGACGAAATGACTTTTATTTATAAGGTCAAAATTCGAGTTTCTGCTGAACAAAAACATTTGGAAGAAACCATTGGGTT
>ERZ808252.1308-NODE-1308-length-18730-cov-61.397537_pt1 | contig 18730 bp, 23 predicted proteins | sample MGYA00521242_ERZ808252 | MGnify/ENA primary metagenome ERZ808252 (study PRJEB31516, sample SAMN03275581) | gut metagenome | biome: mammalia-associated habitat; material: feces | host: Papio cynocephalus | place: Kenya | collected 2012-08-07 ...
CCTCCTTGGCGCGGAAAAGCCCCGTGGTCGTGTAGTCCGCCGCCACCGGAAGACCTTGCACCGTTTCGGAGGTGCTGTTGGCTACCATGTCGCCCGGGACTGCCACGCTGTTGCCTTGGGCTGGCCTCAGGTAATATTCCGCTTCGGCCAGCGCACTGCCGTCCGCCGCTGTCGTTACCAGTTCCCAGTATTGGGGGGCATTGCTGCCGGTGAGGGCCGTCCCTCCGGTTGCGGCTGCTGCCTGTATGCCGTCCGTCAGTCTCCCGTTCCGGGGGGTGGCGGCGATATAATTAGTCTTGTAGGTGTACTGTTTTTTACTCATCGTATTTTATCCCTTGATAGTTATCCGCCTCGAATTGTACCATTTTCACATTGCTCTGTTCCGCCCGTAAATCCTGCGTCTCCGATAACAATATATATGCCCCTGGCTCATGTTTGTCCGTATACGTGCCAAAGCCGTTAAGCAGTTCTACCGTGCCCGACAATGTCTTGTGCGGCGTGGCGTATTGAGTGTAGACCGTGCCGATAAGCAATTTTTCTATCAAATCAGTCACGCCGGCACGGTAATAACTACTGCGCACTTGATAGTTGCTGCTGTCGAACAATTGTCCTAAAGCGGCCGGGGACGGGCTGAGCATTGTCCCCAATACCGTATCGATGTTCAGTCCCTCTTCCGCATCCACGTTCAGCCAGGCCTTGTATTCTATGTCCTTTGTGTTGATGCCGTTGCCTGTCTTCTCGACAATCTCTATTTTAGGCTCTTTGTATAGCAGCCATCGGCATTGATCGTAGTTCGACTGTTTTGTCTCTTTCCCATAATCGTAAACGGGTATGCCCGTGCCTATTTGCATTTCCACATACCCCGAAACGGGTGGCAGCTTTATCAGCTCCCCACTTCCTCGCTTGTCGAATAAGGCTGGCAGGGCATTGCGGTAATATCCGATGATCTGTTTGTTCGTCTGCCAGCCGCCCAGCCCGCTCTCGTTCTTGCGGTTGCCCTGGTACCAGCAAAGCCAAGCATCGCCCCACGCCGCTTCTCCGGCCTTCCAGTACGCCTTTTCTCCCGGGTTGGCGAACGACTCGCTGTTCTTCACGGCATTGTTCGCATAATGGTACAAGGCATTGCCATTGCCGTCACGCAAGGTGAGTTTGATGGGGACATAGGCGAAGTTGGCGCGATCCTGCTGCTCTTTCCAGTTCCCCTCTTCATTGTCGGTGTCCGCCTCCTCGAAAGGATTGTAGCGGGGGTCGAACAACACTTTTAACGATATTTTCAACCTGTAGTTATCGCTGCCTGTCGCTCCTATATAAGTTAAAAAAGGCGTGTCGGGCACTTTGATTAGCATTTCGCCCGTCGTGGCGGATGGGTCTTGCACATAGCTGTTGTATTTGCCGGCGTTCCGGGACGCGAACGTCTCGACCGTCCACGCCACACCCGCTTCTGACTCGCCCGAATAGACCGGCTCGATACGGTAGAACTTGGCATTGGCGTGTTTCTCCAGTCCTTTCGCCGAATCGGACAAGACGGTGTAGAATCCTATCTCGTCATTGCTGCCCGCATTGGTGCTGAAGTAGGTCGTGATCTGGCGGCCTGCGACCGTATCGGGGTCGACCGTCCCCTCTAACATCGTCGTCCTTTCATAGGGCGAATATTTGAGTGATACGTTATTGTATATAGTATCCACGCTCAAGGTAGAGTCGTCACTGTCCCAGGTTACCGCTTCGGCCGGCATGTCATTGTATAGTGCGTTTAAATCGTACACGTGGATCGCCCCCGCCTTTTGTATGATTCGTAGCGCAAAAGGGCGCAAGGTCTCTTCCAAAACCTCCCGCACCGTCATCGGCTCGTCGTCCTCGTCATAAAAATTTTGGCTTTGCACGGACGTTGCGTCCAAGAGGTTGGAAGACGACCCGTCAAATAATTTCGTGCTGATGTGCTCTTCCACTGTCATTTCGCTTATCTGCGTTGCCGATACGGACTCCTCTATGATTCCCCGGATCGTCTTGAATCCCGTCCCGCCAAAATTGATGCGGTCTAATATCGCAAAGTCCGAGAACGTGAGTTCTACGCCGTATCCGTCATTGTAAGCGAACGGTTCTGTGTACAGCTCGGGATCGAGCGTGCCGCTCCAATATAACGTCCCCTCTCTGTACACGTCAAGGCGGATACTGCCCGCCTTGATGGTGTATAGCCCGACAAATTGTCTGTCGGTATCGGACATCAATTGCAGTTTGGCCGATGATGACTGCACAGGCTCCAACTTGTCCGTTTCCGCCCATTCTATCGTGAGCGGGGTGTCGGTAAATCCTACATTGGTCGCACTGCCCGAGTAACCTTCTTGGTAGATATACACGTCATATAGCTTGTCCGCATAGCTGTAAAATCCTCCTTTATATATTAGTCCCATGCTCATCTCGTGCGCCTCCTTTCGTGCTCCACGTTCCGCAACGCTACATACAGGTCTTTGCCTTTTATCTTGGTTTCCAGATAAAGCCCGTCAGTGTTGTATCCCGGCGTTATCATGTCCCTTAATTTGTTCAGCGGTGCGATTACTTCCGGGTTGTTTCTGGCTCCTCCGTACTCGCCCACGAGTGCCAAGGTCGGCCCGCTAACGATGCCTCCGTCCGCAAAAGCCGTTGCGTTTTGCAATGCCGCCTTTGCCGCTGCCGTGGCTGCCACCAATGCGCCACCGGCTATGATGGCACCGATACCCGACCATGCCACTGTCTTCAGGGCTTCGGATGCCGCACCCGCTGCGATCAACGCCGCACCGAACTGCTGCAGCATGTCCATGATTGTCAGCAGTACGGACTTTAACGCCTCCAGCGGGCTGCCGGTTGCGATCGCTTCGCCCATTCCGGCAAAAGCGGACGTGACCAGCCCGGTTATCTGTTCTCCTGTGAACACCGTCATCTCCTCGATCGAGTCCGAAAACGTCTGCCGCATTTTAGCCAAGTTTTCTTTCATTTGCGTCTCGCTGATTTCAAATTTTATAGGGATGCTTAACGCTGATGGAGCGGATACTCCCCTCGTTTGCGGCGTTTTTATCTCCTCTTTGTAGTTGGGATCCCCCAAATGCCCGGATGCCCCGACGGCGATAGACCGTTGGATCAGGTTCAGTTTTTCCTTATATAACGTTATCTCCTTTTCAAGGCTTATGGCTTGTGAGAGGGACGCTTTCTCCTGCGCTTCCCCTAATTCTTTTATCTTTTGATTCAATCCCGCTATCGTGTTCAGGTTAAAGCCCCCGGAGCTGCCTGATAACGCCTCTTGATATTTCTTTGCAGCCCCTGCCAAATCGCCAAACGATGATGCCGTCTCTCCCGTGGCCGCTGCTACATCCTCGATGCTGTCCCCAAATCCGAAAAACTGTTTGACCTTGTCCCAGGCTTTGCCTATCCATGTCGTCAGTCCTTTGAATCCTTCTACCCAGCTGTCTATCATGGTGCGGAATCGCTCGCAATGCTTGTAAGCCATTACCAGCCCGGCAACCAATGCCGCCAATGCCGCTATGACTATCCCGACAGGATTGGCGGTCAGAACGACATTCAACACCTTCTGAGCCGCTGCCGCTGCTAACGTTGCCGCCTTTTGCAATGTGAGGGCCTTGCAGAAGGCCATGACACGCCCCGGCAGGGTCATGAATATACCGGCCATGAATTGTGCGGTCAACGAGTAAGACTTCAAAGTGACCATGGCGGCTTGTATGGATACGACGGACAGCTTTGCCGCTGCGGCCAACTTGCCCCACCCTGCAACCAGGGTCCCTGCTATTATTTTTGACATCGACGCAAATGTCCCGCTTAACAGGCTAAAGAGGGGAATGCTTTGAGAAATCATGACAACCGTCTCTCCAAGGGCAGACATGTAACCAGACAAGCCTCCGGATATGTTCAGAAGGGTAATTTTGAAATCATCGATGTTCGCCTGTATCCGTTTCATCTGCTCCGCCATCGTATTTGTGCGGATGGCGGCTTGCTCTTGTGCGACATTGGTAGCCGTAACCGCCGCAGTCATCTCTTCTACCGCCTTGGCGTTCGTGATAAGGTATTGTGCGGCTGCGATGTTTTCTGATCCAAATACTTTCGCAAGATAGGTTACATCTTCCAGTTTTGGTTTTAATGAGTCGAGCGCATTCGCCAAACCTACTTCCGACAAATCCATGCCCAACGTCGTTTGCAACTTCAATATGATGTTGCGGAGCGCCGTGCCCGCTTCCGACCCTTTTACGTTGCTCTGAGACAGTACTTCCAACGCTCCGGCCGTCTGTTCCACCGACAGCCCTGCCGCTGCCGCTGTCGCACCCGTCACTTTGAACGATTGTGCCAAGTCGGTCACTTCGGCCGCTCCGTATTTGGATCCGGCGGCCAACACGTTTATCACCCGGCTCGCCTGGTCTGCCTCCAAGCCGAACTGGTTGATGGTCGCCGCCATCGCCGTGGCTGCATCCGTCAGGCTTAACCCTCCCGCCTGCGCCAGCGTGATGGTCTCTTTCTGCAACTGCATCAATCCCTTCAGTCCGATTTTGTCTATCTGTATTTGGGAGGCCAATAGTGCAAAAGCGTCCACAGCGCCCTTTGCCCCCAATCCGGATTCTTTCCCGACTTTGCGGGCGGTCTTGGATATCGTTTCAAGGTCTTTCCCCACGATTCCGGTAATCGCTTGCAAATCCGCCATCCCTTGCTCAAACTCGACACCTGATGTGCTCAATTCGTCCAAAAAATCGGCAAAGTTCTTAAAGTTTGACACTAATGCATCAAACTTTATATTTTTCAAGTCATTACAGATGCTCGTGAACTTCTTGAATTGCCCTCCCGTTTCCTTGACGGATTGCCTCACGCCGTCCATCCCCTGTTTGATAACCTTCAATTGCGGCAACAATCCCGACTTTGTGTCTAATTTTATTGTATATCTGAGATCATTCATTTAATTTTGCTCCAACATTAAAATGTTATACAAATGGGTGATTTTTTGACAAAAATAGTAGCATGGTTTTTAGTCATATTAGTGACAATAGGGTTACCGCTCTATTTAATTGATTCGATATGGGGTGCTATTACGGGGCACGATCTTATCGATAAATGCCATTTCGATGATGACGATGATGATTGAAATCGTCAGTCCTCTCCGAACATGGAGCGGATTCTTTCAAGGTCTTCCGAAGTCGTCTTCCCGTGCGGATTGTCCCACGGGAATTTTGCTATATCCGTAGGCTTGAGCCGTTTCCCCTTTTTCTGATAGGGAAGGAGGGCGGTCAGGGCTAAAAAACGGGTACGCTCCCATCTGTCCCTGTATTCCGCATCCTCCTTTTCACTCCACGCCCTTAATATCTCCGACAGTTCGTCAACTTCCAAGCTGTAGACCTCCTTTACCGCCATGCCGGCTTTCCCTACCGCTATGGCGATCAATTCGGAAATCGTCAGCTTTTTTTTTCGCTATCCGCTTGCGCCTCCGCATCTCCCCCTAATAAGGCTGCCGCCTCCTGCATATCCACGTAGTCGATTATCTCGTCAGCGGACTTAAATGGGAAATCAATGCCGTCCGCCTTGCAAGCGGACTTGGTGCCGTGATAGATGATCTCTCCTAATTTTTCCATGTCCTCGCCCGAGAACTTGGAAAAATCCTCGCCTGTCTCTCTCTTGTACGCTACCATCGCACCGATGGTAAGGCGGAACGGGTACTTGGTCCCCTGTATCGTCAGCCATTTCATGCCGTGACGGTTTTGGTCTCCACATTGCCCGTATTTTCAAAGGTGGCCGAGTAGGTCGCATCGTCGTCAGCCGGGGAACTCTCTTCCAAACTGGTGATGACGAACAGTCCCTCTTCATAGGATGTTCCCGTATCGCTTGTTGTATAGCCATACTTGAGCTTCACGGGGGTACGTTCCTTGAATTGCTTCAGCAACGTATCATACCCCATATCCGCATTGTATGTCTTTAACGCCTCGCATGTGATAGTACAAGACAACTTCGTCACGCTTTTCTGACTGAACGCTCCGCTCTCGGTGTCTTTTGTAACACGTTCCCTCGTTTCGCCGCTGTACGAAATTGTGTGGCTTGTGGCAGCAGCCGTTTTCTCCCATGTCGGGGTCGCTGCTGATTCGGCGGTATTGACAAACAGCATGATGTCCCTGCCTTCTACGTAATCTCCTTTTTGCTTTGCCATAATCTTGATTTTTTTGATTTTACAAATTGCTTAACACTCTCTTTATCTCTCTGCCGATCTTTTGTTCTGATTCTTGTCCTTTTGCACGGACGGCCCGTCTGAAGAACCATTCGGGGCGGATTTTACCGGTACTATGTCCGCTGCCTTGTCTTCTTAACAGCTTTCTTTTCCCTTTCCAAAAGCCCCCTGTTATCTTCCGTCCCTTTGTCTTTCGCTCTTTTGTCCCCGTCTCGAACCATTTCACCCGGTAATCGTCCATGATATGGACTTTTGCCGTGCCTCGTTTGTTGTCGGTCACAACCTTTGCCACTTTCAATATCCGCTCTTTTTCTTTCCCGTTTTTGGTTCTCCGGGTCACTTTCTTCCCTGAAAAGCCCCGGCGGTTGGTCTGGAACCGGATGGTCGTGTCTTTGGAAATGATGTTTAATCCTTTGCGCATGGCTGATAAAAGCTTGCGTGATGTTTTAGGACTGGCTACCGCCTCTAACATCTTGCGTACCTCTCTGTCTTGTACCTCGAATCCGCTCATACGACTTCTCCCTGGTATTCGATTTCATAGATTAAACGTTGCACATATCCTCCGTCCGAATAATCGGTCTGTCCGCCTATCAACATGGAACGGATCTTTCCGGGCGGATTGTCAAAAAGAAGGGGATTTTCCTTTGCGCTTGCAGCCATGACGGCCGTTGCCACTTGGTCGGACTGGTTGAAGGTGCATCCCCAAATGTCCACGCTGTATCGGAAAATATAGGCATAGACCCCGTCCTTTGTCCGCTTCGTGGTCATCTCATCGAAAGAAAAAACGCAATAGGGGTAATTAGCATCCTCCGTGGCAACTGCGGGGTAGACGTTCGTTTCCGCCGTGACCCACGTTTTCAGCAATGAGTACATCGCCTTGTTCACTCGTTGCATAAATCTGTCCTCCTTATGTAGTAGATACTTTTGTTATATCTCAGATGTTCTATCCGGATTATATTGTAAATATCCCCTAAATAGCGCACCCTCCATTCGGTGGAGACTCCGATGGCCGTCCATGTCTTCAAGGTATGCGTCTGCTCCTCCGGCATGGCATCCTGCCCCAGCTCTTCGGAGTATTTCACATCCTCTGTCTCGCAGTAGTGCGTGGCCTCCTTGTGATAGGTCACAGACCTTTCTCCGGTGTCCGTGACCTCTCTGACAGGCCGAAGAAAATCGACGGCCGCAGAAAACCGCCCTATGTCGTAGTCTCTTGCCATATCAAAGGGTCTGCAAGCCGTTGCGCTGCCGTCGTTCTCTCCGAGATGCTGTCGGTCGGGTTCTCGAACATGCCCGCAGCCACCATCAAGACCGCCGCCCGCAACTGGTTGGGCAGCTCCTCGAAACTGTCCAGTTTGCGTCCTGAGTAGCGTTCGCACCACTCAGCGGCTGCAAGCAGGCTTGTCTCCAGCTGCTGGTCGAAGTCGTCGGTCGTCAACCTTAATTGTTTTTTCAGCTCGTCCACGGAGATGGGACATTCGTCAATCGTCATAGTCTTGCTTTATTCGGGTTATTATATCTTCTGCCGTTTTCATGCCGATGCCTTTTATCTCATTCAGCACGTACATGGCGGCGGCTACTTTTTTTTTCGTATTAAGCCCCTCCCGTATCAACAATGCCCGTGCGGGGAAATCGTCCGGAAGGTCGCTTCCTTCAGTGTTCCCGATTACGGGAGTGGCGCACCCTGCGGAAATCAGGCGTTCGGCTTTTTCATCTTCCACTTCGCCTGTCATACCTTTGGCATACGCCCATCCTTTCACCGATTTCAAAAACCTTATCCTCATTCCTTTACACTAAAGCGTCTTTGATCAATGCAAACGCCTCCTTGCGACGCACGAAGATGTCGTGATAAGCATTAAGCGTGACCTCGTAAGCCCCCTGCTTCTTCAGCGTATATGGGTCGACAACAATGTCCAATCCGCCCCACGTCATGATCCACAGCTTGGACCAATCGCCGAACAGCACGGCCGAGCATTTGCTTTCCGATGTCCCCTTTGTCAGGTTGGACGGCACGATGTTGGAAGCAAACGCCGGATATCCGTTTATCTCGTTGTTGTCCCAAATGTAGCCTGCGACACCGTCCGCTTTAAGTTTCGTTTTCAGGAACCCCCTTACTTTCGGGTTCGTAACATACGCCATGTTGCGCTGATCGGCATTTTTCAACGCTATTTCCGTTTCCAACGCCACCACGCTCGCGAAATCAGGAGCTAATCCGTTTTCTCCAAGGATTACCAGCTTGACACCGTCCGTATTGAGCAGCCCGGTAGGTTCTCCGCTGCCTGAACCGTTGATGGCCGCTGTTTCCAGGGCCTCTGCATGCGCTGCATAAATATCGTTCAGGATCAACGTATCCACGTCGAAGGAGCTTTGTATGGTAAGCTGCTTTGAAATGGGGACATTGATGGCGCAACGCTTGGGTTTCGCCTCACGGGTGCTGAATGCCTTTTTGGTATCTGCCACCTCGTCGTTCTCTCCCTCCCAGCTTACAGTTACACCGGCCCCGTCTATCAATGTGATATTGCCGACCAGACCGCCTACATAAGTCGCACCTGCATCCGCCAGCACGAGTCGTTTGCGCAACTCCTCTTGATATTGCAATTCGGACGCAATCAGGCTACCGCCATTTGCTGCCGTTCCTGCCGTCTGCCCGCTAAACGCGCGGGCGTTCAAGATGGCGTTCGGAATAGCCGCGCCAATCAGTTTGACATTGTTGCGAGCCGCCTCTTCTTCTCCCATTTTGGCAACTTCCGCTTCAACGCCCGTCAGCCCTCTGCCTTCACCTAATTCCCGAATGAACTTCGCAAACGAAAATTTTTTGGCGATAGACGTTAGTTCTTTGCTGGCTTGTTCTGGTTGCGCTTGCACTTGCGCACGTTCCGCCGCTTCGGCAATGTTGATTTCGTTCAGCTCTCCGGTCAATCTTTCTACCAGGTCTGATGCGTTTTTCAATTCTTCCTGTGTCGCTTTCTCACGATCCAAAGACCGCATTTTCTTTACTGCTTCACTCAGCTCTCTTACTACTTCCTTCCTCTCTCTCATAATTGTATAGTTAATTGGATGATTTATTAATTGCCAATATGCTCTCCCCGGCAAGGAGGACCGCCCGGTTATGCGATTCTTGCCGTCTGCCCTTGTCCTCGTTTTCTTTTTGTCCTTCGGGGTCAAAGCTGCGGATTTCGCCATACAGGTATCTGTTTTGCTCTGGCTTCTCCGCTTCTTGCTCCCCATGCGCCTCGCTTCTTACTTTTGCGTTCAGGTTTGCGGGAATCGGCGTTACGGATATTTCCACCAATTCGCATTTGTTGTAATAGTAGGTCGGTGTCTTCCCTCCGGCAGATTCCTCCCCCTCCCCGAATTTGCCTTTCCCGTCACTGCGGAATCCAACAGAGCATCCCCGGATTGTACCTGCCAGCAATTTCTGGAATACCTTTTCTGCCTTCGGATTCAAATCCCCGCTCTCAAAGGTGATTTCACCTAACAATTGCTTACCGGAGACCCACGCCTTTGCCCGCCCTATCACGTTGTCGGGGTCGTCGCCGTATGTGCTGTGATTATATAAAGCAACTCCCATTTTGTTAAAACGTGTCAAATCCCAACTTGCGACAGGGATGACCGTCCCGTATGAGTCTCTCGTTTCGTCGCTAAAGACAAAAGGGATCGTCCTCGTTTTTACTGCCTCACTCTTTTTCATTATTGTCTCTTATTTTGTTTTCATTTCCCGGATAAAGCATCTCGTCCAAACCCTCTATGGGGTTCATGTACTCCATTTCCCGCACCTCGTTGCGACTCATCCATCCGCTCAGCACGGCTTTCTGGTAATACCCCGCCCGCGTGTTCAAATCTCCTCTTAACAGCCCGTCCAAGTTGAATTTCGTCTCCACCGTCTCCCGCTCTTTGTCGAATAGCAATTTACGGTCAAGCTCTTGTTCATACATCTTGACGGTCGGACGGATATAGTGTTTGACGAACTCGATATCCTGATGCTCTATGTTTGAGAAGGTCGAACGGGATAAATCCGCCAACAGGTGCGGCGGTACCATGAAAATTCGTGCCACGTCTTGTATCGACAGGGTCTTGCTCTCAATCATCTGCGACGAGTCGGGCGCGGCTGTGATGTTCTTCCACTTGAATCCGTGTGTCAATAATGGATTCCCGTATCGTTTCGACTCCTCGAAGTTTTCCAGGAATTTTTTCGCATTCTCCTTGTTGATGCGCTCTTCCGTCTCGATGACCGCCCGGATGTTGCCTTTGTTCTCGAAATACTCGTTCCCGAACTCCTGCGCCCCGATGCCTGCCGCAATCGCCCCGGCGTTATAGTCGATAGGGTTCACGCCTTTTATCCCATCGACGGAATAAAAATAAAAATGCAGCATGTCCTCGTCCGAATAAACCCCGTCATGGTATTTCGTCCCGAATACTTTGTAGTATTTTTTATCGTTATGCAGGGTTATCAGTACCTGGGTAGGATGGACGGGGATTAACGCCGTCGGCGTAGCCGCCGCATCTCGCTTGATGATGACGCAGCCGTTTCCCCACCCATCCACGCAGGTATTGACGAAATTCCAAAAAACAAACGGGTTCTGATATGGGTTAGGCCTGGATTTTATCAGCTGGTATACCGGATGGTAGTCAGCTGTCTTGCGTTTTCCCCCGGACAAGCTGTATAAGGTTTTAGGCAAACTCGCAATCGTGTTGCTTCTCAGCCTGATGGCTGCGTAGACCGCAGAGAAGCGCATGGCCTTTTCGGTGGTCATGCCGAATTGCAAGCCTGGTCCCGTCGACTGGAACGAATACGAAGCGGGGGGAACGCTTCCGCCTCCGTCCCAGACCTCAAAAAACCTATCTATGATTTTCCGTATTCCCAGCATCTCTTTACTTGTTTGTCGCAAACATAATATATTTTAGTGATAAATCATCGTGTTAGCATTTATTAAGAACACGGAAGAAGCCTTCCATGCTTACAAATCATAGTCTGGTGTGAACTCCACCACCACGTGCGCCACCATTTTCCCCGTCCCGTCGCATTTTTTGCACGTGGTCCACCTTTCAAAGTCATCGGAGTATCCTCCCTTTCCGTTGCAATGTGGGCATGGTATCCCGTAATAGAAAAAATGTTCCCGGGAGGGTGTGTGCCGCTCCAATGTGATCTCAATCATGTGCCTGCGTCTGCTCATTTCTTTTGCTTCTTTTTTTTTGTTTCTACGAATTTCTCTTCCCCTGTCGGAAATTCCAACTCGGAACACCTCACGCATCTCCATGTGTTGATGATTGCCGTGTGTTCCCTGCGGTCGATGTCGTCCACCTTGTATGCCGTCCCTTTGTGCACGACAACGCTCCCGATTTTCACTGTCTCGTTAAACTCCTTTATCGTCATATCTTTAAAATTTAATGTAAGTCGGACCGATGTCTGTATATCCGTCAATGTCGGTAGACATGTACGCCCCATAGGCGTTCGCCATCGCCACGCACCCGTCTATCTTCTCCGCGCTCCGTTTCTTGTCCATCTTGATGTTGTCGTTCGCGTCACGGTATATGACCACGTTGCGGAACATCCATCTGATGACTGGATTCCCCATCAAATCCACCTTACCGGCCGACACGTCCGATTCCATTTTTTTTGTGGGTTCGCTCATGTTCTGTATCCCTTGCGAGAACTCGTCAAGGATATCATCAAACCCCTCTTTTTGCAATCCCTGTATGACTCCATGGTACGCCTTGGCCGGGTCAAATGCGAGGCTTTGCACATCGTAGTCCCGTAAGATCTTGGACAAATCCGCCACCATTTCGTCTATGTCGATCACGTTCCCGTTTGTGACCCGGATAAACCCCTCTTTCTGCCACTGCCTGTAATCCACATGGTCTTCCTTCTCTTTCACCTTGTCTTCGGGTATCCAAAAATAAAACAGGGCGGCAGGGATGTCCCGTTCCGGGAAATAAAGGCATAGGGCGTTTATATCGACATGGGACGCCAAGTCCAATCCGGCGTAGCATACGTCTCCCCTTAATTCGCCTTCGGTCGTGCCGTAATCGCACTTGGCGACCAGTTCGTCCCGTATCCAAACGTCTGGAGCATCCACCCAGAGGTTTAAGTTCTTTGTCTTAAAATTGACCTCTGTCGTGCTTCCCTTGTTTATCGCCGCCTCGAACTCCATTCGCATGAAATCCTCGTAGACCGATACCCCTAAGTTGGGCGAGGCTTTATGCCACACCTCCGGGTCTTTCCAATCGTCTTCCGGGTCGGGGCAGAAGATAAGGACAAACGTATGCCCGTCTTTTTTCACCCCTTTAAGGATATCGATGTACCCCCTTCGCATTTGGTAGTAAGGCGAGTTCATGTTGAATCCGGCCGTCGTGATTGAGAATATCAATGGCTGACGACGGGCACCCATCCCGGAGCGGATAAGATTGTAAATATCATCCGTGACCCATGCGTGCATCTCGTCGCAAATGGTGAAATGGGGGTTCAGCCCGTCCTTGTTCTTCGTTTCTTTCGACAGCGGCTTGTAGAAAGATGCCGTCTTTTCGTACGCAATGGAAGTTTTCCATATCGTCAGCATCTTTTGCAGCACCGGGCTTTGCTCTACGATTTTGCACGCCGCCCTCCAACATATCGCAGCCTGGTCTTTGTCTACAGCCGCGCTAAAAATTTGCGCCCCCTGCTCTCCATCAGCGACAAGCCCGTACAAGGCAATGATTGCCCCTAGCATGGTCTTCCCGTTTTTCCGGGGCACTTCTATCGCCGCATACTTGAATCTCCTTACGCCTCCCGCCGTCTTCCAGCCAAACAGGGACCACAGGATGAAGCACTGCCAGCCCTCCGGCACGAACTCCTGTCCGGCCCATTCGCCTTGATAGTGCTTGATGAGCTGGCAAAAGGCGAGCGCCCGTTTTGCGGCACGCTCGTCGAAATAAATTCCAAGCTCCATCGCATGATCCACGTCTGACACATGCCGCTGTACGGCTAACAGCTCCAGCTCCCCCGCGTTGCGCTTGCCGGACAACACGTCGTCGATATACGCCAACGCCTTGTCCTTATAGATTTCCTCCTTCCGTTTTTTCATGCAGTCAAACACTAAAAAGGCAAATCCCCGATTTCATTTATCACTTCGCCTACCGTCCTTGCTTCTGCCGCCTTGTTCTCCGATTTATACGGGCGCAAGTTGCCAAAATACGGTATGGATTTTAATTCGCCTTCATTGAGCAATGTCCGCACCTCTTTCGGGTAGTTCTGCTTTATGGAGTGGGTGTCCCCGTACTGTGATGGCTGTTTGTTCTCCCATGCCATGAAATCGACATACACGCCTTTTGCGTTCCCGGCATCGTCTGTCGATACAAACAGGCAATTGTCATCGATAGGAATGAACACGCCTTTTTTCTTCATCGTTTTCCCTTGCATGTTCACGATACATGCGCTTTTGAACCTCAATAGGTTCATCTTTCCTGTGTAATTCATACTGATTTTTATTTTATGTGACTAAATATTTCTTCCAAATCGTCTTTGTCATCCGCAGGCTCTTGGTTTATCCGTTGCCGGGACACAGGCGTAAAACCGAATTCCGCACCTATCCTGTTGACGTGTTCCACCATCTGCCTGTACAATGATATTTCAGGCGGGGCTACGTATCCGATAAGTTGCCCGTTTTTGTCAAATTTCTCCTTAGCCGGCTCCCTCATGCCGTCCAAGCACGAGAATAAGACATCGAGCGAATTGGCATAGACCGCCAAATGTTCCAAGTCCAATTCGGTCAAGACCCGCAGGGCTATAAGCTGGTTCGCCTTAGTCTTGAAAATGGCTTTAGCCCGCTTGGTCGGCAACAGCTTCATCCTCGATGCGGATGTTATCTGCCGGATATCCGTCAGCTTTTCCACGCCGTCATCCCCCGCCATCCGGCAAGGCTGGTCGGTGCCCCGGATCACCTTAATTTCGTCCGGTAACGGTTTACGCCCTCTCCCCATATTCTAAAACCTCCAATTTTGCACGCACGCAAAGCGAGTCGGGGCGTGGTTCTGGAATCAATTGTCGTAGAGATTCAGACCCCCCTCCCCATGCGGCATCTCGCACGTAGTTGTTTTTTATTTCGTTTTCTTTCATAAACATTTTTTAACCGTATATTAATATATTACTAATAGACACGTGCCTGCATCCTTGCCGCATAATAGCCCGCATGGCCGCTTCTAAGGCTGTTTAAGGCCAATTGGCGTTATCGCCCTTACAGCAGGGTTGACAAGTCTCATTTCGTCGTCTAAAGAGCGCAAATAGACTTCGGTCGTACTGACGTTTTTATGTCCTAACATCACTTGCACTTCCCGTATCGGGACTTTCGCCTTGATAGCCCTTACGGCCGCCGTATGTCGTAGGCTGTGGGCTGTCTTGGCCGGAGAATAGATTCCAGCCTTTTTAAGCCTTTGTCTTATGACCCTGCCAATAAGTAGGGGAGACATCCTGCGTGCCTCCGTATCGCAGGTGCAAAACACCGGGGCATCGGTGGATTCGGGGGATGACATGTTCAGGTAATCATAAACGGGGGATAAAAGACCGTCCGTGATCCCGAACTTGGTCGTCTTGCGAGTGTCCCCTTTACGTTGTATCTCCAGATACTTGACTCTGCCGTCCGTATGTATGTCGCATAATGACAGCCTCGATACCTCGACACATCTCAGCCCGGTACATAGCATCAAGTAGATGATGGCATAATCTCGTAGCCCGGTCATGGTCGTGCGGTCGATGCTGCTTAACAGATCTTCCACTTCTTCATCCGTCAAATGCTCTTTGTAATAGCCTTTGTGCTTGCGTTTGTACCTGATTCCGGCCGCTATGTTGTCGCCCTCCCCGGCATCCTCGACATACTGGAAGAAGCGGCGGACGACAAGCAGGTAAAAGTCCATCGTGCTCTCGGATTTGTCAGATGTCTCCAGATACGACTTGTAGGCAAGCACGTCCGCCCGTTCAAGCCTGTTCACGTCACGCCCTGTATAGACTACCCATTTCTTAAACTGGTTCAGCCCCAGCCCGTATTCCCTTTTGCTGAGCGGCTTGATGTCCAAATTGTCGAAAAATAGCCGTTCCATCTCACTGAACAATCTTTTCATCCTGGATGCTTTTCTTTTCCTTGTATGTATTTCTTATCCCTATTTCCTTTCGCTATATTACAGGCTTGGCATAACGCCTGCCAGTTCGATTCGTCCCAAAAATCTTGGCAAATCGCCACCGGGACAATATGGTCGACAACCTTGGACGGCGTGTATATGCCTTTTTTGAGGCATTCCGCGCAAAGGGGATGCGCTGCACGGAACGTCGAACTTGCCTTATGCCAGCGGTTGGTGTGATACCTGTCGTCCGATTTCGGGCGCTGCCGAGGCAGCACCGGATTTTCCCCTGCACGGATGCCGTATAGCCTGATTCTTTTCTTTGTCGGTTTAGTCGCCATGGTTGTTTCCTGATTCTCTTAGTTTTAATAAGATTCTGTATTCCATTTTTTACCAAGTGACGACCTTGTCGACAATATCCTGTTGTTCGGCACTGCTGCGCCGCAGATAGATACGGGTTGTTTCTATGCTGTCGTGTCCCATCAAATCGGCAAGCAAGGAAATGTCATTGAATTTGTCCAGAAAGTTCTTGGCGAACCTATGACGGAACGAGTGCGGATAGACCACTTTTTCATTCATTCCGTATTTCCGTGCATAATATTTCAATTGTTGAGCGATCCCTCTGGTGGAGATTCGCTGTCCGCAATGGTTCATGAAAACATAACCGGAGGAACGGCTTTGTTCCGACAACCATACGGTGGCTTCAGTGCATAGTTGTTTCGGGATGTAGATACGACGTACTTTGCCGCCCTTTGTGTAGATATCAAAATACCCTACCTGGATATGCTCTGCTTTCAAATGTATCAGTTCGCTTATCCTTGCCCCGGTAGCGGCAAGAAAGCGAACGGCAAAGTACCATGTTTGGATTTTCTCCATCTTCAGACGTTCTTTCAGAAATTCATAATCGGCATTGCTGATGACATTCTCCAGATAAGAGCGTTGCTGTTCCTTTATGGATTTCAAGCGAAGCCGCGGTTTTCTTGCATATACCAAATACTTATTAATCCCCACTATCCTGAGGTTTACAGTCTTGGGGCTGAAATTATCTATCAGAAAGTTTTTGTACGCAACGAGATTGTTCTTGTTTAACACCTTGTAACGGGCAAAATATTCTTTCACGGCATATTTGTACGATGCAATCGTGTTCCCCGCTAAATTTTCCAGTTTCAGGAATGATTCGAAATCAGTTGTATCCATGTTGCATAATATTTTATTTTTTTAGTTGGTCATACAAACAGTTTTCTCTGAATGCTGCCAATACCTTTGTCTTGGTAGCATTGCAGAAATCCCGATTTACCTCAAAGCCATACGCCTTGCGTTCAAGGTTGGCGGCTGCAAGCAAGGTCGTCCCGCTTCCGGCGCACGGGTCAATCACCACATCGCCCTTGTCGGTGAAGATTGAGATTATCTGCTCCAGCAGCGGCACGGGCTTTTGCGTGGGATGAACCTTGGGCGTATCGTTGTCGCGCTTCCAGTCAAAACAGTTGAATATCATTCTTCCGTAGTTGTTGAATTTCGGCAGCTTGTCACGATACAGCACAAGGCCGTATTCGCAGTTGCCGACAATCTTCATGTTGGCTTTCAGCACCTGCGCCGAGAAATCCTTTCGGAAAACGAGGTTGATGTAATTGTTCAGCCCGTATTCCCTGCCGAGTTCTATGAACTTGAATTGCTGCTCGAACTCGCAGAACAGCACCATGCACGGTGATTTCCCTTTCTGCTTAGGCTCTTTGACGAGCATCTTCGAGCAGAAGTGCATGAACTCGGCGGGGCGGAACTCGCTGTCAGATGAAAAGAATTGCTTTCCCGCCTTGTCGCTCTCACCGTTCTTGTTATCTCCATCCACATACCATGCCGGATTGCTAGCGTAAGCATCCTTGCCGAGGACATAAGGCACATCGGTAAGGATAAGTTGCGCTTTCGGTATCTGATAGCGGGACCAGTTCTGAAACGAATCATTAAATAATTCAGGTCTCAAATCTTTTGCCATTCTTAATCCTCCTGCTGTTTTATTCCAACATGTCCGTTCAATTCATGAAGGTGGAAACAGAACTCATGCAGGTTGACGAACTCCTCACGAGGAGGGAATATCTGAGCGACCTGCATATCGTTCGGCATGAACTTGTAGCGTATCTCCTTCAGCTCGTAATATCCGAGGATATGCTTTGCGGCGACGGACAGATGCCACAGCCCCATTTCCTTGTTGATGAATATCTCCTTGCCCTTGTATCGGAAAAACCCCGTTTCATAGACTCCGTATTCATCCTCGATGCGCTCCTCCACGAACTCAATCGGGAGCTTTGTCACAGACAGCGGGAGCGGCTGTTTGTACTTCTTCAATTCTTCGTTTGTCATAATTCATTTTGTTATATTATACATGGGACTTTCAGTCTTTAGGAGCAGCCACCGACGACGATTCTTCATTTTTTTGTTCATCCTTAATGGGTTCATCATGAAGTATGCTCTCCACATACTTCACGACCCTCTCGTACTCCCTGCCGGACTTCTGGCTGTCTTCATAAGCCTTGGAGATTAATTCATCTCCAAGGCCGTAAAAGCACCCTACTTTCCACTTGTTATTAGAGCGTGTCCACGTAAAGAATCTACCACTGCTCCAAAAATTTTTAAAGGTGATGTAGTCATTTATGGATGAGACTCTCGCACAACCCGAGATTTCCGCATTGCCCGAGACTACCGCATCGTCCGAGACTTCCGCAGTGCCAAAGACTCTCGCACAGCCCGAGACTCTCGCACCGCCCGAGATTTCCGCATTGCCCGAGACTACCGCATCGTCCGAGACTACCGCAGTGCCAAAGACTCTCGCACAGCCCGAGATTTCCGCATTGCCATAGACTACCACATTGCCCGAGACTACCGCATAGCCATGGACTTCCGCATCGTCCGAGACTCTCGCATTGTCCGAGACTCTCGCACCGCCATAGACTTCCGCATTGTCCGAGACTACCACATTGCCCGAGACTTCTGCATCGTCCGAGACTTCCGCAGTGCCAAAGACTCTCGCACAGCCCGAGACTCTCGCACCGCCCGAGATTTCCGCATTGCCCGAGACTACCGCATCGTCCGAGACTACCGCAGTGCCAAAGACTCTCGCACAGCCCGAGATTTCCGCATTGCCATAGACTACCACATTGCCCGAGACTACCGCATAGCCATGGACTTCCGCATCGTCCGAGACTCTCGCATTGTCCGAGACTCTCGCACCGCCATAGACTTCCGCATTGTCCGAGACTACCGCATAGCCATGGACTTCCGCATGGCCATAGACTACCGCATGTCCATAGACTTCCGCACAGCCCGAGACTACCGCATTGCCATAGACTTCCGCACAGCCCGAGACTACCGCACAGCCCGAGACTACCGCATTGCCATAGACTTTAGCATCGTCTGAGACTACCGCATTGCCATAGACTTTAGCATCGTCTGAGACTACCGCATTGCCAT
>ERZ808252.1312-NODE-1312-length-18707-cov-5.210272_pt1 | contig 18707 bp, 10 predicted proteins | sample MGYA00521242_ERZ808252 | MGnify/ENA primary metagenome ERZ808252 (study PRJEB31516, sample SAMN03275581) | gut metagenome | biome: mammalia-associated habitat; material: feces | host: Papio cynocephalus | place: Kenya | collected 2012-08-07 ...
AGAATACGGGCTTTGATGCAATCACGGGTGACGTGGATGGAAAAATATCATTTAATTTAATCGAAACTGTCTCACTGATAATAAAAAGGTTATCGGTGGGGCAGTTTTCCGTAATTTAGCGACAACATATTGCAAATTTGTTGATAATTGAGTATACTGTTTAAATAAGGTATGTATAGATGTTGGTTGGAAGGAGATAAAGCAAATGCTAAAATGGGAAAATAAGACAGATACTTTTGCAGAGGAACAAAGATATTATAAAAATACATATTTGGAAATTTGCGAGGTGTACGACGAATTTTTAGAGGCGAGCATTTTTTCAGCAATGGATGGAACATTTGAAATATATGTTTCGTTCGGAAGGTTGTATGGTATTGTATATGCAGACAAGGAGGAAGCCGCATATACCTTGTTTGATAAAATAAAAAATGAGTTAGAGACGGAGTATCAAAAGAATAAAGAACCAACAGATGAATTTATTGATACCTTTGCAGAGAAATATAATTTGTGTTTGCCAAATGATATTTTTTGTGATTTTGACATCGAAGACTTGTTTTAAAACTTCAACAATTATTGAGCTGATCAAAGAACAAATAAGGAAAATGGCAATTCTATCTTGCATTTTACGTGTTTTTATGATTTAATGGGTATATAATAAAAAGTGATAATATCGGAGTTACAGCATATTATAGAAAATTATTTTATTAGGAAGCAGGAAGAGTTATGCAGGCGACAGATAAATTAACACGTGCACTAACGGAAGTGAAATATTTAAATGCGGATAATGTAAGCAGATATCGCTGCATTATGCGTATTTTTTTTGAAAATTATGAAAAATTAAAATACTGGTTATATCAGGAAGATGTGTATGAAGAGATGATTCAAGATCCGTATTTTGCAGATTACCGGATGGAACAGTGCCAGCAGGATCTTGCGATGCTGACAGAGTGGAAAAATCTCAATACAATTCAGGATACCAGAAAAGTGTCGTCGATTGAAGAATTTAAAAATAAAAAATTTCGTTATCAAATGTCTGAGTACAGTGTACAGATTGAGCGTCTTGTGCTTCGGCTGGAAAATCTTTTGGTAGAGGGAGCGTCTCTGGAGCCGTCGCTTTTGGAGAGAATCCGTCATAATCTGGAAAAATTTGGACAGATGAAAGAGGAAGAGCCGGCGGATGTTTACAGTTGGTGGAATGATCTCAACAATGATTTTATGCGTTTGAATCAAAATTATCAGGATTATATCCGGGATTTAAACAGTGTCAAAGCGGAAAAAATGATGCAGACAAAGGAGTTTCTGGTGTTTAAAGACCGCCTGATCGAGTATTTGCGCAATTTTATCAAGGGTCTGCAGAGAAATGTAGGGGCAATTGAAGAATGTCTCCTGGCAATAGACGAACAGGATAAACAAGAGGTGTATAATAAGATCATTCAATATGAATGGCAGATTCCACGAATGGATGTGGAGATTACCGTTCAGATGATTGAAGAAAATGTAAAAGGCAGGGGGCGCAGTATCTATGAATGGTTTGTGGAAGAAAATGGAAGGGAAAACGAAGCCGGTAAATTGTTTGACGCGACCAATGAGATCATACGGAGAATCACACGGTATGCGGCGCAGATCAGTGAAAAAAATGCGATTGGTGCGAATCGGAGGGAAGAATACCGCAAAGTGGCAGAATTATTTTTGCGGTGTGACACCGTAGCGGAAGCGCATAAAATGTCGGCGATGGTATTTGGGCTGTCCTGCCCGTTTCATTTAAAAACAACAAAGGTGCGGGAATCCGACAGTATGAATCAAAGTGTCTATGAAGAGAAACCGGAAGATATCCTGCTTCGGCCGCGTGTAAGAAATTACCGGGAAAAGACCAACCGGAGTGCAATCCGTTCCATGGCAGAAGAAAAGCGAAAAGCACGGGAAGAGTTGATCGCACAACAGAAAAAAGATTGGAAGAAGATAAAAGAACTGGAAAAAGATGGAAAGATAGATTTCGCGGATCTTCCTGTGATTGAACCACGGATGAGAGAAATATTATTAAAGTGGCTGTCAGATGGATTGGAAGATACGGAATATGCATCACGGACAGAGGAGGGGCGGAAGTATAAGATTGAAGTGCCTCAAAAAGAGGAAAAATGTGTCTTGCATTGTGAAGACGGCAATCTTACGATGCCACGGTTTGTTATCGTATTTGAGGAGGAAACGGTATGAAGGAACTGGAGATGTTATTAAAGCAGCGCTGGATCTTAAAATCCGATCAGAAAGAGCAGTATTACCGAATCCGGGATGGCATTGGAGAGGTCCGCAAATTTGCATCCGATAAATTAGGCTGCCAGATCATTGAAAATTCACTGCTTGTAAAAATGGAGAAAGTTCCGGTAAAACCGGAAGCATTTATGGGGATTCAGGAGTTTTCTTCGAAAGAAGAATATGCGTTTTTATGTATCCTTCTTATGTTTTTGGAAGATAAGGACGCCCAGGAACAGTTTATTCTTTCACAGTTAACAGAGTATATTGTGGCGAACACTCCGGGAGAAGTAGTGGATTGGACGATGTATACGCATCGCCGCCGTCTTATAAAAGTGCTTCGCTATGCGGTAACGGAAGGGATTCTTCGTATTACGGATGGAAGCGAGGAAGCCTTCATGGATGATATGGCGGGCGAGGTGCTTTATGAAAATACAGGAGCCTCCCGATATTTTATGCGTAATTTTACCCATGATATCATGGCGTATACAAAGCCGGAGGATTTTGGTGAAAGCGACTGGTTTGAGATGGATGAAGACCGGGGATTTGCCCGAAGGCACAGAGTTTACCGGCAATTATTGTTTGAACCGGCAATGTATCGTGCAAACTGCTCAGAAGAAGATTTTGAATATCTCAAATATTATGGCGGGCGTCTGCGTGAAGATCTGGAAAAAAACTTTGACTGTCAGATTCATATTCATAATGGAAGTGCATTCTTTTTGAATGGGGAAGACTGCCGAATGGGAGAAACTTTTCCGGGAAATAATGTGCTGTCAGATATTTTACTGCTTTGTTTGGCGGAAATACAGCAGCATATACAAAAGGGAGTCTGGAAAAGACAGACAAATGAGATTTATGTTGTATCCGAGGTGGAATTTCAGAAAATACTAAGTGAGGTAAAGCAAAAGTATCGAAGCGGTTTTACCAAAAATTACCGGGAAATGCCGCAGGGGGAGTTTGTAAAAATCGTTGAAGAAACGATGGAACGATGGATGTTTATTCAAAAGAGACCACTCGAACATCAGGTGTTTATATTGCCGGCATGTGGCAAATTAAAGGGAAGTTATCCGCAGAATTTTACAGGAGGCAAAGAGGATGAGCAATAGATGGCAGGCCAATAAAATCGGATTAGTAAATTTTTGGTATTATGATGAACAGGAATTCCCATTTGCAAAGGGAAGGATGCTGCTGCGTGGATCCAATGGATCCGGAAAATCGGTAACGATGCAAAGTGTTGTGCCGCTCTTGCTTGATGGTAATGTAAATCCGGAAAGATTGGACCCTTTCGGTACGCGGGACCGTAAGATGAGCAATTATCTTTTAGAAGAAGAGGATGGCCGGGATGAACGAACCGGATATCTTTATCTGGAATTTCATAAAAGTGAAAACGAAAGATATCTTACCATTGGGATGGGGCTTCGCGCGAGAAGAGGAAAACCTCTTGATAAATGGTATTTTACGATCAACGATGGCCGGCGTATCGGAAAGGATTTTTTCCTATATAAAGAAACGGGAGAAAAGATCACTTTATCGAAAAAAGAACTGGAGAACCGGGTGGCAGACGGTGGTCGGGTATTTGACCGCCAGGTGGATTATATGGCTTATGTGAACCAGGAGATTTTTGGCTTTGAGACCGTAGATGAGTACAAAGAAATGATCGATCTTCTGATCCAGCTTCGTACACCAAAACTTTCCAAAGATTTTAAGCCTTCGGTCATCAATGAGATTTTGAGTGACTCTCTTCAGCCTTTGTCGGACGAAGATCTGCGCCCGATGTCAGAAGCAATTGAAAATATGGATACGATGACATTGAATTTAAAATCACGTCAGACGGCATATCAGGCAGCAGAAAAGATACAACAGGTTTTTCAAAAATACAATGCTTTGGTATTGTATGAAAAGGCAAATGCATATCAGTCACAGAGCAAAGAGTATGATAAAGTCCAGAGAGAAAAAGAAAATCAGACGAAAGTATTAGAAGAGTGCCGCACAGCCGCGGAGAGCCTGAAAAAAGAGTTGGATGATCTGGAGTCAGAACGTATTTCCAGAGAAAAAGAGAAGGAAACATTGAATCAGAGCGATGCATGGAATCTGAAAAAGCGTGAAGCGGAATTAAGTGAAGAAATACGCCAAAGCAAGACTACACTTGTAGAAAAAGAAGGGTTTCTGGCATCGAAGAAAGAACAGCAGTTAGATATTGAAACACGCAGGGAGGAGCAGGAGACAAGTCGGTATGAGGAGGAAAAAGAGATTCATGAATTGTTGGAAGAAATGGAGTCAGAGGCAGGCGATATGGCTTTTGAAGAGCATACTTTTTTCCGGCAGGAATTTCTGCAAAAACTAGATCAGGATATTTCTTATGATACACATAAAAAACAATTTCAGGATACTCACGAAAAGATTGACCGGACGCTGGAAATTTTAAAAGAAACCAGATACCTGGAGCGGCAGATTGATGAAATGATGCAGCAGCGTGAACAGGTTGGAAAAAAACTGGATCAGGAAGAACGACATTTGACAGATCAGGAAACGGCGTTTGTACAAGCCCGGAGTGATTGGAAGGAGCAGGTATATCACTGGAATCTGAACAATCAGGAGCTGGTGCTGGGGACTTCACAGATGGAGACATTTTCCCGTTTTATTGATTCCTATGGTATGAGTTCTGATTTTACGCAGATACGGGGACTGGTCAATGAGAACAAAATGCAGATTCAGTGGGAATTGGATTCGTTGTGGCATGAAAACGAAAAAGAACTCTTGGAAAGAGAAAAAGAGCGGCAGGAAACGGTGGAAGAACTGGAGGCATGGAAGAATCAAAAGGAGCCGGAGCCGCCACGAAGTGAGGCGGTGCTTAAAAACAGAAAACGTCTGGATGAGTTAGGAATTCCGTATCATGAATTTTACAAAGTGATTGAGTTTGGAAATGCAATGGATGAGACCGCGTGCAATCATCTGGAAGAGGCACTGCTCAATATGGGGATTTTAGATGCGCTGGTGGTAGAAGAACAGTATCGTGAGCAGGTACTTACCCAGACAGCCGGATGTGAAGAACGTTATCTGTTTGTGCAGCCGTATCAGCCGGAACGAAGTCTGCTTGATGTATTGGAGTTAAACGATGAAGTCAATAACATTTTTTCCAATCAGCGTCTTACCGGAATACTTTCTAATATTGCTTATGAAGACAGTGGAGTTGTATCGATCCGGAAGGATGGCAGTTATCAACTGGGCATCATCAATGGTACGATAACAGGCGAGTACGAAGCTGGTCTGCTCGGTGTCCGCGCGAGAGAAAGAAACCGTCTTGCTAAGATTGTGGATTGTGAGAAACGGATTGAGGAGCTTTCCGGAGAAATTTCAAAATTGCAGGAGAAAAATGAGCAGTTAGAGTCCAGAAAAATAGTGTTACAGCAGGAATACAATAATTTGCCGGATGATAAAGAATCGCGCCAAGAATGTCAGAAAATGGAAAGCGTCATCCGCGAAATTGAGCGGATTGAACAAGAAAAAAGACAGCTGGAAGAAAAAATATCGATACTTCGGGAAAATTTGCGTGAGAAAAAAGAAGGAGCCTATGAAATTGCAAAGAAACTGTATCTGGATTGTACGTATCCGGTCTTTGAGCAGGCAGCTTCTGCTGCAGATGAATATGACCGTCAGTTGCTGCAGTTGTCTTCAGCGCATGAAATGTATCTGCGGAGCAGCCAGACAATACGCACGTTAGAAGATCAACTGGAAAATCTGGAGGCAGATATGGAGCAGATCCGGTATGATATTTCCGTTGCGGAACGTGCACTTGGAAAGTATCAGAAGGAATGGGAGTCTGTCTGTGAACAGTTGAAACTGACAGATTATGAACAGATTAAAGACCGACTGGATGCCTGTGTAATATGGCTGGAAAACTATCCGAGGAAATCGCAGGAATGTGTACGAAAAGCGACAGAAAATGAGGGGCACATTGCCCGCTTGCTGGAGCAGATTGAAAATTTGCAGGAGAAGATCGTAAGATATGGAGAAAGAAAGGAAATTCTGAAAAAGGTATATCTTGCAGAAAAAAGCTTAGAGTATGTCACTTTCGATGAAGAAGAGATTTCGGCAGAACAGGTATGTAAAATATTAGAAATACAAGTGGGCGCAGCAAGCCGGAATGAAGTGAATCAAAAATTGAATCAGGTATATTATGAAAACCGGGGAGCATTGAATGAATATCAATTGATCTTGACAAAATTGTTTGAAGAAACCGATAGAGAGTCTGCGCAGGGAGAGATGAATGCACAGAGAATTGATATTCAGGCGAGATATCAGGGAACCCAGATCCCGTTTGTTCAATTGCCGCAATATCTGAAAGAAGACATTGCAGAATTGGAAGATCTGATCAAAGCCGGAGACCGCGAACTTTTTGAGGATATTCTGGCGAATACCGTGAGCCGTAAGATCCGTGGAAAGATCAATGCTTCCAATGCCTGGGTTGACAAGATGAATCATCTGATGAGCGGAATGAATACATCAAGTGGCTTGAAACTGAGTCTCCGCTGGAGAAGCAAAACAGCAGAAAACGAAGATCAGCTGGATACCAGGGATCTGGTTCAATTACTTAAAAAGGACTATCGTTTGATGAGTGAGGAAGAAGCTTCCCGGTTATCCACACATTTTCGGTCGAAAGTAGAAGAAGCAAGGCGCAGTTCCAAGGATCAGAATGGTGAAGTGTCCTTTTATCAGGTGATGAAAGAGACGCTGGATTATCGAAAGTGGTTTGAATTTCAGTTGTTTTCACAGAAAACAGGAGAACGTATCAAAGAATTAACCAATAATGTTTTTGGTACATTCAGCGGTGGTGAGAAAGCGATGTCCATGTATGTTCCATTGTTTTCGGCAGTTGTTGCAAAGTATCAGGGGGGAAGAGAGGATGCTCCGCGTCTGATCTCTCTGGATGAGGCATTTGCCGGAGTAGACAATCGAAATATCCGGGATATGTTCCGGCTGATGACCGAATTTGAATTTGATTTTATCATCAATTCCCAAGTGCTTTGGGGGGATTGCGATACGTTAGATGCATTGGCAATTTATCAGCTGCAGCGTCCACAGAATGCAAAATTTGTCACAATCATGCCATATCTTTGGAATGGACATGCCAAAGAGTTTTTGGAAAATGAACAAATGGTAGAGCAGAGGAGCGAGGAGATTGAATCATTATGAGAAAGAGTGTCTGACCTATTTTCAATCGGATAAAATATGGGATCGGATATTAAAAGCATTCCGAAAAAAATACAGTTCTTATGCGAACTTCGCCGGAACTATAAAAATAACGGGACTTTCCGCAAAAGATATTGAAACTCTGGAGGGCTTTTTTGGCAAAAATTATCATGGCAAAAAGAGTGTATCAATATCAGCATCAACCTTTGTCAAAGCCTTATCAACAAGCCGGTTTCGTGACATTACCGCAGAACATTTGATGGAGATGTATTTTGGCAGTCCAATGAAAGGAAAAAAGGAGAAAGAAGAGGAAAGACGGGAACAATGCGAAAAGATATGGCATAGTTTTGCAAAAAAGCAGGAGAATACACCAGCGGAAGAATTTTTGCCTGCGATAAAGGAAGAAGTGAAACCGACCAGAAAAGAGCCATTAGAGAAATGGGAGACACAGTTAGAACTGGCAGCAGATATGATCAATGCGCTTCCATTTTTGCGTGACAGGATCGAACATCTTGCCATATTTGCATCACGTGTGACCGGTAATCCACATGCGTTTGATGCGGGCACGGTATCCGGAAGCCTGTTATACCGGCTGATAAATCGTATCAATAAAGAACGGCAGATTATTTTGCCGGGAAATAAGGTGTTTCCTTCTTTGCAGAGGCATAGGAACTATCTTTCTGTTGGACTGATGTTGGATCAGGTGTCCAATTATATGATGTTTTATGGCATTTCTGCGAGAAAAAAAGAAGGGACAGTTCATGCGGGGATAGAAGGCTTTTGGCAGGAAAGAGATATGGTACAGATTCCACTTGCGGTTCTTGCCCAATGTGAGAAAATAGAATGTCCAAACCATTGTATCCGGATTGTCGAAAATCCTTCGATCTTTGCACTGTTATGCGCCAAGGCAACTGGGGAAGAAGCTTATATGTGCATGAATGGTCAGCCGAGATTTTCAGCGCTTCTCAGCTTGGATCTTTTAGCAAAATCGGATACGAAGATATACTATGCCGGGGACTTGGATCCGGAGGGGTTGTTGATCGCTCAAAAATTAAAAAGGTATTATCCGGGAACTTTTGAGTACTGGCATATGACCGAAGCAGATTACCGGAAAAGCCGTTCCGGGGAAGTGATCAGTGAGAAACGGTTAAAAATATTAGACCGTATTACGGATTCCGGATTACGGGAAGCTGCGGATGCAGTTGCCACATATAAAACAGCCGGATATCAGGAAAAAATATTCGAATAATATAGGCATTAGGTGAAAAATATACTGCGTGCCGGAAAAGGAGATAAAGAGAGTATGAGAAACCAGTTTTTTTACAACAATAATCAGACACAGGCGAAAAAAATCAGGAAAAATCTGAAACAAAAATGGACGAAGGCAGTATGTATCGGTACACTTTCTGCTACGATGCTGACGGGAGTGCCGGTCATACCGCCGATAAGCGCCTATACACAGGAAGTATGTGCCGCAGTGTCAGAAAACACGAAAACATTTGATTTGTCCGATTCATCATTGGTGACGACAAAGACCATTACCGAGTTTTACGGAAATAAAACAGAGGCGTCATACATCGACATTGCAATTACGGAAGATGGGACGTATACGATCACGGGAAGCAATAAAACGGTGAATGGCGATGTGCATATTTCGGTGGAAAAAGGGGTAAAGGCCAATATTGTCTTAGACAATGTGGAAGTTGAAAACACGGGTCTATATCAAATGGATATGGCAGGAGGCGTCGGATCGGATTCCAGAGAGACGTTATTCCCATTTATGGACATCGAAGGAAACGTAAACCTATATCTGAAAGGAAACAATACAATCACGATGCCGCAGACAATGCCGGATGGAACGGCAAAAAATGTGGGGACGGTATTTCAACTCTACGGACAGCTGACGGTAAGACAAGCCGAGGGAGAATCTGCGGCCTCTTTGACTGCGGACAATGCCAACTGCCTCATCAATGCGGGCTGTTACGGAAAGTATGAGTATTCCAACGGCACTTTTTTGATGGAAAGTGGAGAGTTGACGGCATCCGGCGCTTCGATTTATGGCGTAGACCGCTTTTTTATGACCGAAGGAACGATTACGTGTGATGCTGTCTCGACGGAGACCAAAAGCCAGTATTGTTTTATGGGTGGCGAGATCAATGCCGTTTTTAAGATACCAAATGTAAGGGTCGGGGAAGTGAAAGGAACAAGCGGACTCAATTCAGGAAAAGTGTTTGACGACTGTGGTTATGAGATGGCAAAAATGTCAGCTGATGGGCTTACTGCGGAAACAAAAGTATCTTCAATCAACGGATGCCCGGTATATTTTACGGAGACGGCAGAAGATGGTTCATTGAAGGCATATTTTCGCAGGGGCAGCAATGTGATTGAAATTGAGAATACGTTTTATCTTTATGAATATGATTGGAGCAGCGGGATGCTGTATTCGGTTCAAAATCAAGACCTATGCGATGTACAGTTTGTGACCGGAGAGGGAGAAAATGAAACGACATACCGCAATATCAAAGTAAAAAAAGGTGCTGCCGTGGGAAAATTGTTTAATGATGTCCATTATACTTATACATATAAGACAGATCAAGGGGAAGATTTTTCGGAAAGTACGGTGGTTGATAAAGATCTTAAGGTCGTTATGACATCCTCGGCACGAACCTACAATGTAAAGATTGACGGAGTGAGTCAGAGTATGGCGTACGGTACTCCGCTTCCGGAAGGAAAAATATATTATTCCGCCAGAAACCAGTGCTGCTATTACGGGGGAAGTCCTGTGGCAGAAGATATGGATCTGACAAGTCTGGAATTGATCACAGACAGCGAGGGTGTTGAGTATGCAGAGATTTCAAGCAAAGAGGATCTGGAGACGTTTTATAACATCATAAAATCCGATGACCGTGTCAATGGCTGGCTCACACAGGATATAGATGTGGAAAATGGTCAGTTTTCCAATAATTTACAGACTTATCGGGGGATTTTTGAGGGAAATGGACATACGATTTCCAATATGAGCAATAAAATGAGTGCAGGTGGTTTTTGTCGTACGTTAAAAGGAACGGTACGAAATGTATGCTTTAAAAATATTTCTGCATCGACATATGGTGTGGGAGGAAGTTATGGAGCGGCAGGCGTTGTCTGCTCGATCAATCGTGGCCGGATACAAAACAGTCAGGTGGTGGACAGTGAATTGGCAGTAATAAGAAACGCATGGACTGAGCCGGGTGCTGCTGTCGAACCGATCGGCACGGTGGCAGGCATTAATGTGGGAGTGATCAAAGATTGCTATGCGGCACAAAACCGTGTGGATACGTCGCAGCTTTTAGAAGAAGAGGACAGGAGTAAGATCCTTTATCCAATTGCGAAAAATTATGGAGTGATTGAAAACTGTTATTATGAAACGGAAACGGAGCAGGAGGCAGAGGCGTCGGACGAGCGCGCCGGGATTGGAAGGACACAGGCAGCATTTGCATCCGGGGAAGTATGTTATCTGTTAAATCATAAGGTTTCCGATGGAACGCAGGCATGGTATCAGAAACTTTCCGGACAGGACGCGGATTCTTATCCGGTTTTGAAAAAGAATGACGACAATACGGTATATTATGGATACGAGAAATGTGCAAGGATGTATACCAACGAAAAGGATACCAAAGCGGTGCATTCTTTTACGTATACAGCAAAAGAGGATACGATCACGGCAGTGTGTGAGTGGGATCCGTCACACCGGGCAACAGAGGTTATCAAGGCAGAGGCTGCGGTATACGATAAAAAGGAACATGCGGCAGTTGTCGATCATAGTGACTCGTGGTCAGAATACGATCAATTGCAGCCGGGTACGATCCGGTATCTGAGGGAGGGAAATGAGACGACGGATCTGATCTCAGCCGGGACGATCACAGCGGTCATCCGGCAGGGGGACGTACAGGCAGCCGTAGAATATACGATCTCCAAAGCAGCAATTCCGGAGGACGCACCAAATGCGGCGATCTCTGTGCCATATACTTATAAAAAGATAACAGAAGATCTGTTTGGAACTGGAAATAATTGGAAACCTGCGGATGAGTATATCGGCAAGGATCTTTCGGAGATGGAAAGTGTGCTAATCAAAGCAGTTTATACCGGTGCAGATGCGGCAAATTATGAAACGACAACGGTGGAAGCAGCGGTACAGCGTTCCCGGTGCACCCATAATCTGGATAAAGTAAATGCCACAGCGGCGACAGAGGACAAAGAAGGCAATAAGGAATACTACATATGTAAAGACTGCGGAAAACTTTTTGAAGATGCGCAGGGAACGAAAGAAATTACCAAAGAGAGTACGGTAATTCCGAAAATTGACAAAAAGCCGCAAGCATCAGAAACGCCGAAGCCAACGGAAACACCAAACCCGACACAACCGCCGAAAGTGACAGGGACGCCGACCCCGACGGAACCGCCAAAAGTGACAGGGACGCCGACCCCGACGGAACCGCCAAAAGTGACAGGGACGCCAACACCGACGGAACCGCCAAAGGCGACCGAAACACCAACTCCGACGGAAGCACCAAAGGTGACCGAGACGCCAACTCCGACGGAAGCACCAAAGGTGACCGAGACGCCAACTCCAACGGAACCGCCGAAAGTGACCGAAACACCAACCCCTGCGGAACTGCCAAAGGCGGCAGACACACCAAATCCGGCGGAAGCACCTAAAACAACAGAAATACCATTGCTGCCAGGGAAACCGTCTCCGTCTGGTTCGCCGGAAGACACGGTTGCTTCGTTACAGATACTGCCGGCATTGATTCAGCCTGTTGTGTCAAAAACGACAAAACAGATTTTAAACTGGAAAAAGGTAAAAGGAGCGGATGGATATTTCATCTATGCGTCGAAATGCAGTGATAAAAACAAGATTCGGAAATTAAAACGGATCGGCACCATTTCTTCCGGGGAAAAAACTTCCTATGTGGTTAAGAAGCGGAAGAAAAATACCGCATATAAATACGAAGTCCAAGCATACCGTATTATAAACGGAAAGAAGATTGCATTTGGACGTTCTTTGCAGCTGCATGCGCTGACAAAGGGCAGCAGGGTATATGCCAACCCAATTGGTGTCCGTATTTCAGTGAAAGGGAAACTTACGCTGAAAACCGGCAGCACGAGAAAGATTAAGGCAAAAGCAGTATTGCCAAAAGGGAAAAAATGCAGATGGCATATTGCCAAAATCCGTTATCTGATATCGGACAGCAGCGTTATTTCGATATCGCCAAAAGGAAAAATAACGGCAAAAAGTCCGGGAAATGCGGTGGTTTATGCTATTACACAAAATGGTGCAATGGCAAAACTAAGAGTGCGGGTAAAGAAGTAAATGAATGGAAAGAAATGTGGTTTGAATAAAGAACAAGGGGCTGCCACACCAAGTGATTCGTGTGGCAGCCCCTCTTGCCGGCTATTTTTTGTTATCGTATCATTAAGGCAGATTTAATTTGCGGTCTAAAATACGTTCTGAAATGAAGTAGAATATAACGCAGAATACCAGCGAAAGGATAATGGACACTACGCTCATGATTCCCAGGTCGGAATAATTCAGAGTTTCTCCACTTGAGAGAACACCGGTGCCGATCATAACCGGGATCAATACGACAAGGCTGACAATCTGCTGCACGGTGTAGGTGGCAGCATAAAAAGCGATCGAAGCGATGACGCGGTGGTCGCGTACAAACTGTCCCAGACTGATCGCAGTATAGATCGACAGGATGGCATTGGCATATCCGACAAGAAAAGAAAGTATGGTTGTGAAATTAAATTCACTGCTGTGGAAGAGCTGGTGTATGGCAGTAAACGTCATGTCAGGATCAAAGCCAACCGCGAGAAGGACAAAGATCGCCAGTGTAGTCACGCCGACAGTAAGGACTGCCCAGAAGAAGGAAACCAGAAATTTGGAAAACAGGATCTGGTTTGTGGATGCCGGAAGCGTAAATGTCAGGTAGCCTTCTCTGGTTGCGGTGGAACGATAAAACCGCAGACATATGAAAATGTATGGCGAGATCAGGGCAAAAATAATTGCAAGCAGGCCTACAACAGCGCCAAGAGGCAGTGTGATGGACAAAAACAGCTCATTGACATCAAAAATTTCTACGATGTTTAAAAAGCCGCAGGCAAGTGCCACGAGGACAGCAAGCCCTATGTAAATCGGCAGATAAAAGCGGTAAGTCGCTTTGAATTCGTGTTTGATCAATTTTTTTAACATTTGAATACCTCCCTGAAAAGTGCATCGACGGATTTGTTTTCTTTTTCTCGGATATCATCTACACTGGACTGCAGGCGGACCTGTCCGTTTTGCAGGAAAATGACTTCATCCAGAACATTTTCCACGTCCGAGATCAAGTGCGTGGAGATGAGAACGGTCGAATTTTCACAATAATTGCTCACAATCGTATTTAAGATGTAATCTCTTGTCGCCGGATCAACCCCGCCGATCGGTTCGTCCAGACAATACAGATTGGCATTGCGGCTCATCGCAAGGATCAATTGTACTTTTTCCAGAGTTCCCTTTGACATATGTGACAATTTCATGTTGGAATCAATATCCAGTTTGGCAAGCATAAAGTGTGCTTTTTCCCGTTCAAAATCGTCATAAAAATCCTCAAAATATTCAAGCAGCTGAGTTACTTTCATCCATTTTGGAAAATAATTGCTGTCCGGCAGAAAAGATACATGCTGCTTGGTGATGACACCCGGAGATTCCCCGCCGATTGTGATGGTTCCCTGATCCGGTTTGAGCAGGCCGTTGAGCAATTTCAAAAAAGTAGTTTTTCCGCTGCCATTTGGTCCCAAAAGACCGACAATTTTTCCGCACTCCAGTGTGATATCCACATTATCAAGTGCCAGTGAACGACCAAAACGTTTGGTCAATCCCTTTGTTTCTAAAATAATCATAAATAATCCTCCATTTAATAAGAAAGTTTAGTCTTTATCCCATGCCTTTTGGATAAATTCCCATTGCTTATCCGGTTCAAAACCAAGAGACGTCAGTTCGTTCCGCAGTTTCTTCAAATGCGTAAGGGCAAGTTCGGAACGCATGGCTTCCAACATCGACTGGTCACCGGTAATACGCCGTCCAGCAGTCCGCTCCGTGATCAGAAGGCCATCCCGTTCTAATTCGGAAAGTGCCCGCTGCATCGTATTGGGATTAACATTGGCAGAAGTTGCCAGTTCCCGTACCGATGGAAAGGGTTCGCCGGGGGAGTATTCACCGGATAAGATCAGCCGTTTTAACTGTTCGGTTAATTGAATATACAAAGGACGGTCATTGGTGAGTTCCCATTGCATAGTGCTGCTCCTTTCTGTATTATTGTATTAAGTGATTAACACAATAATACACCAGGGGGTTGTCATTGTCAAGTTAAAAATGAATAAAAAATGAAATGTTCGTAAAATTCGACGCGATTCTCCTTTTATCACTTTACTTTTTTTGGCGATGGTGCTAAAATAAATCTAAGTGATAAATAATTTCAATTAACAAGGAGGATTCTATAAAAATGGCTAGAGCAAAACAATCCATGGATGGAAATACAGCTGCCGCTCATGTGGCATATGCCTACACAGAAGTAGCTGGTATCTATCCGATTACACCTTCTAGTCCGATGGCAGATACCGTTGACCAGTGGTCTGCAGCGGGACAGAAGAACATTTTTGGAAACACAGTAAAAGTAGTTGAGATGCAATCAGAGGCTGGTGCAGCAGGTACCGTACATGGTTCTCTTGCAGCAGGTGCACTTACAACAACATTTACTGCTTCCCAGGGACTTCTTTTGATGATTCCTAACATGTATAAGATTGCAGCAGAGCAGCTTCCTTGCGTATTTGACGTATCTGCTCGTACCGTATCAACGCAGTCTTTGAACATTTTTGGAGATCACAGTGACGTTTACGCATGTCGTCAGACAGGTTTTGCTATGCTTGCTGAGACAAATCCACAGGAAGTTATGGACTTAAGTCCGGTTGCTCATTTGGCAGCTCTGGAAGGAAAAGTTCCATTTATTAACTTCTTCGATGGATTCCGTACATCTCACGAGATTCAGAAAATTGAGAAATGGGATTATGAAGATCTGAAAGAAATGTGCAACATGGACGCTGTAGAAGAGTTCCGTCAGCACGCATTGAACCCAGAGCATCCGGCTATGCGTGGTTCTCATGAAAACGGTGACGTATTCTTCCAGCATCGTGAAGCTTGTAACCCTGTATATGATGCTTTGCCGGCAGTTGTTGAAAAATACATGGGCAAAGTCAATGAAAAATTAGGAACAGACTATGATCTGTTTAACTACTATGGAGCTGAGGATGCTGACCGTGTCATCATCGCTATGGGTTCCATCTGTGACGTTGCAGAAGAAGTAATCGACTACTTGACCGCAAAAGGCGAAAAAGTAGGTTTGATCAAAGTTCGTTTGTATCGTCCTTGGTCTTCCGAGCACATCTTGAAAGTAATTCCTAAGACTGCTAAGAAGATCGCCGTACTTGACCGTACAAAAGAGCCTGGTACACTTGGTGAACCACTTTACCTTGATGTGGCAACAACACTTCGTGAAGCCGGCTTGAATGACATCATTCTGACAGGTGGACGTTATGGACTTGGTTCCAAGGATACACCACCTTCATCCGTATTTGCTATTTACAAAGAGTTGGAGAAAGATGCTCCAAAACCTCGTTTTACAATCGGTATCGTAGACGATGTTACAAACCTCAGTCTTCCGGAAGTAAAACCAGCTCCTATCACATCTGCAGAAGGTACTGTAGAATGTAAGTTCTGGGGACTTGGTGGAGACGGTACAGTAGGTGCGAACAAGAACTCTACAAAAATCATCGGTGACCACACAGACAAATACATCCAGGCATACTTCCAGTATGACTCCAAAAAGACAGGTGGTATCACAATTTCCCATCTTCGTTTTGGTGACAAACCGATCAAAAGCCCTTACTACATCAATCAGGCAGATTTCGTAGCCTGCCACAACCCATCTTATGTAGTAAAAGGATACAAGATGGTTCAGGATGTAAAACCGGGCGGAATCTTCATGATCAACTGCCAGTGGACAGACGAAGAGCTTGACAAACATATGCCGGCTGCTTCCAAGAAATACATTGCTGACAATAATATCCAATTGTATACAATCAATGCGATCGACAAAGCAATTGAAATTGGTATGGGTAAACGTACTAATACAATTCTTCAGTCCGCATTCTTCAAACTTGCAAATATCATGCCAATCGACGAAGCTGTTGAGTACATGAAAGCTGCTGCTAAGAAATCCTACTCTAAGAAGGGTGATGCAGTCGTAGAAATGAACTACAAAGCAATCGATGCCGGTGTAGATGCAGTTCATAAAGTAGAAGTTCCGGCTTCCTGGGCAAATCCGGAAGCAGATGCTCCTGCAAAAGACCTTACAGGACGTCCGGAGGTTGTTAAGATGGTCAAAGATCTTCTTGAACCAATCTCTCTTATGGATGGTGACAGCCTTCCGGTATCTGCATTCAAAGACATTGCAGACGGACAGTTCGAACTCGGTGCTTCTGCATACGAGAAACGTGGTACAGCCGTAATGGTACCAGAGTGGGATCCGGCAAGCTGTGTACAGTGTAACAGTTGTGCATTTGTTTGTTCCCATGCAACAATTCGTCCATTCATCCTTGATGAGAACGAAGTAAAAGTTGCTCCTTCACAGATTAAACTTGCAGATGCAAAACATGCAGTAGCAGATGGAATGAAGTTCACAATGACCGTTTCTCCATTAGACTGTATGGGATGTGGCGAATGTATTACCGTTTGTCCTGCCGCTGCTAAGGGTGCGATCAAGATGGTTCCTCAGGAATCTCAGGCAGACCAGCAGCCGGTATTTGATTACCTCGTAGCTAACGTTGGTAAGAAAGATATCAAACCGGTATTTACCGATGCTACACCAATTGGTTCCCAGTACAATCAGCCACTTCTTGAGTTCTCCGGAAGTTGTGCAGGATGTGCAGAGACCTCTTATGCTCGTTTGATCACACAGTTGTTTGGTGAGCAGATGTACATCTCCAATGCAACAGGATGTTCCTCTATCTGGGGTGGTCCGGCTGCTACATCACCATATACGGTAAACAAAGATTCCAAACAGGGTCCGGCTTGGGCAAACTCCTTGTTTGAGGACAATGCTGAGCATGGTCTTGGTATGTACATTGGTCAGAAAGTTCTTCGTGAGCAGACCATGGACAAAGTAAAAGAACTGGCTGCTTCCGATAAAGCATCTGCTGAATTGAAAGCTGCTGTAGATAAATACTTTGAGACAAAAGATAATACAAAAGCAAATACTGCTGCTACAAAAGCAATGGTTGCTGAGATTGAAAAAGCTGCTGCCGCTGGCTGTGAACTTTCCAAGGAAATCCTTGATAAGAAACAGTACCTTGCTAAGAAGTCCGTATGGATCTTCGGTGGTGACGGTTGGGCTTACGACATCGGATTTGGTGGTTTGGACCACGTACTTGCATCCGGTGAGAACGTAAACGTAATGGTATTCGATACAGAAATGTACTCCAATACGGGTGGTCAGGCATCCAAGGCTTCCAACATCGGTGAAGTTTGTCAGTTTGCTGCTGCCGGAAAAGAAATCGGTAAGAAGAGCCTTGCTGAAATCGCTATGAGCTATGGTTACGTATACGTAGCACAGATCGCTCTTGGTGCAAACCCTGCACAGGCTGTAAAAGCAATTGCAGAAGCAGAAGCTTACAACGGACCATCTTTGATCATTGGTTACGCTCCTTGCGAACTCCACGGTATCGCTAAGGGTGGTATGAACCATTGTCAGGATGAGATGAAGAAAGCTGTTAAGGCTGGATACTGGAACTTGTTCAGCTTCAATCCGGACTTGAAGGCAGAAGGAAAGAACCCATTCACTTTGACATCCAAAGAAGGAGACGGTTCTTACCAAGACTTCCTGAACAACGAAGCACGTTATACACGTCTGATCAAGCCTTTCCCAGAAAGAGCAGAAAGACTGTTCAAAGAATCCGAGGAAGCTGCAAAGGCTCGTTACGATCACTTGCAGAAGCTGGTTGAACTGTATAAATAATAGTTGAGGATTGCGCTGGCAGTTATTATTGCAAAGCAAATTCTACAATAGAATATTTTGGTTGAACAACCAATGAAATATGGAAAACCGCCCCATGGCATTTGCTGTGGGGCGGTTTTGCGGTGCGCCTTGCGGCGCACGTCGCTAATGGATGAAAGTTCCTAATCCGCCCTAGTA
>ERZ808252.1318-NODE-1318-length-18602-cov-2.664851_pt1 | contig 18602 bp, 13 predicted proteins | sample MGYA00521242_ERZ808252 | MGnify/ENA primary metagenome ERZ808252 (study PRJEB31516, sample SAMN03275581) | gut metagenome | biome: mammalia-associated habitat; material: feces | host: Papio cynocephalus | place: Kenya | collected 2012-08-07 ...
GTTCGATAGCCAAACAGCGGGCTATCTCGGTGCGTCGGCGTTCACCGCCCGAGAGCCGGTCGCCGAGATTACGACGCACGTGCCCGAGGTTGAACTCGGTGATGAGTTGCTCCAACTTCTGCTTCTGGTACTCCTTGGTGAACTTGGTCATCTCGAGGACGGAGGCGATGTTGTCCTCCACGGTCATCTTGCGGAAGACGGACGCCTCCTGCGGCAGGTAGCCGATGCCCCGTTTGGCGCGCTCGTACATGGGGAGGTTGGTGATGTCCTGATCGTTGAGGAAAATCTTGCCGTTGTTGGCGGTGATGAGCCCCGTGGTCATGTAGAACGTAGTGGTCTTGCCCGCGCCGTTTGGTCCGAGCAGACCGACAATCTCGCCCTGCTCGAGGTAGATGCTCACATCGTTCACCACGGTGCGTTTGCCGTATTTCTTGATTAAATGTTCTGTCCTCAATATATCCATTTCACTCTTATGGGCTATTCCTTCGCGCTCCTTAATATATAAGGGTCGAATTCGACCCCTATCGGAAACGGGAGGTATTAGTTTTTACTTTTGTTAGTATTTATATCGGTTGCCTATCCCTTGCGCATCCCTTGCGTATCCCTTGCTGTTTGACACGAATGAGTGGCGGGTGAATAAGGGGTGATTTTAGTTATTAATTGTTAATTCTACGGGGCAATGGTCGGAGTGAACCGCGTCGGTTAAGATACGTGCACCGGCGATGCGGGGGCGGAGCGGCTCGCTGACCCAATGGTAGTCAATGCGCCATCCGGCGTTGCGCTCGCGGGCACCAAAGCGGTAACTCCACCAACTATACTGCTCGGGACGGGTGTCGAAGAGGCGGAACGAGTCAATCATGCCGCTGTCTTGCCATCGGTCCATCCATTCGCGCTCTTCGGGTAAGAAGCCGCTTACGCCCACCTGCCGCTCGGGGTGGTTGATGTCTATGGGCTTGTGGCAGATATTATAGTCACCGCACACGATGATGTTCGGGCGTTCTTTGCGCAGTTGGAGCGTCCATTTGAGGAAGACTTCGAGGAAGTCCATCTTGTACTCCTGACGGATGCCGCCTGTGGTGCCGCTGGGGATATAGACGCATACAACGGTGATGTCGCCGAAGTCGGCACGCAGTACGCGCCCTTCGCAGTCGTACTTGGGGATTCCCATGCCCGGCACTACCTTGTCCGGCACCTGTTTGCTGAAGATAGCCACGCCCGAATAGCCCTTCTTCTCGGCGGAGTGAATGTAACTATGGTAGCCGAGTTCCTGCATGGCAAGGGTGTCAATCTGCTCGGGTTGCGCCTTGCTCTCCTGTATGCAGAAGATGTCAGGGCTTTCCTGTCGGAGCCAGTCGAGAAGCCCTTTGCCGATAGCGGCACGGATACCGTTGAGGTTGTAAGAGATAATCTTCATAGGCATCAGGGGATAACGACTTTACGGCTGCCGTTGGTGGTACGGACGATATACACGCCGGAGGGCAACTCGGTATTGAGGGGCAGACTATTTCCTGTAAGTGTGTATATACCAATCACTTGTTCTTCACTCTTGGTATTCTCTATTGCTGTCTCGCGCTGTTCTGTTCCACCTTTGTAGGAGAAATAGATAATTCCGTCTTCCTCTTTGATGTCCGTTATCGGATGGTCGGTAATACCTATGTAGGAAGTGGCACCTGCGGGGAAGAGGTCAGTGGCACGGTTGGTGGCAGAGGTGTTGGTCTTTGCCTCAATAATATCCACGCCCATACTGCCTGCCGTATTGTTCGGAGTATTATTGTACCACTTGGAATAGGAGTAGTTGATTTTGGTCAACATCAAGCCGTGTCCCACAAGATACTCGTCCCAACCAGTCTGCTGGCGGTTCTCCAACAGATAGAATGTGGTCGGGTCGGGACCATTGCCGATAAGATTGTGCTGGTCGGTAGTCGAAATCAGTAGCACCGTGTTACTGCTATTCAACTCATTCAGACTATAATACGCTGCATCCACCAATATCTCAGGCTTGGTCCACCCACAAAAGAAACGCTCGTAGCCCGAGAATGCACAGGGGGTGTTGCCATCATTGTTGTAGCAGCCGTAGTCGAGTACATCCCAATCACCAAGGGTACGGGCATCCTGGTCAACCGTGTTGTACAAGTCGGGCAAGCCAAGGACGTGGCTGAACTCGTGGCAGAAGGTACCAATGCCGTCGTGATAGCCTGAGACACTGCTCATCTCGTTGCTGCAGGCGTATTTGTCTATCTTTTTGCCGCCCAAAGTAAGGCTTGTACCTGCAGCCGTAAGCGAATGTGCATGCGGCCAGATGGTGTTCGACGCTCCACCATCCGCTTCCCCCTCTCCTGCGTAGAAAATATAGACAAAGTCCACTGTATCGTCGCCATCGTTGTCATACAGCGAAAAGTCCACGCCGCATTGTGAATATGCCAATTGGCATGCCTCTTTCACCATATCTTCAGGGTGCTTGTCGTCGCCCCACCTGTTGTTTTGACCATAGTAGGAGTAGTTTTTGCTCACAGTGACGGGACCGACTACATCAAAATGCGGATTGTATTGCCCATACGACACATCATAGAAATACTGACGCACAGAACCCTGCGAAGTGATGTTTTCGGTATATTTCTTTCCATACGATGTATAAGAATATGAATACTCGCGCGTATAGTTCTGCCCGTAAATCATAGAGTCAACCTCCGCCTTGTCTGTAACAAAGGCTTTGTCCTTGAAGTTAACAAGTATAATCAATCCGCGAGGGGCTATGTTCAGGGGCGTGGTCTTGGTGGTATGCTGCGGCATACGGCGACGGGAGTTGGCACGGCGTGCCTGTATCTGCTCATCGGTAAGGGCGGGTATGACCTCGTAGTCACCTTGGGCGTTGAGGGATAGCCACTCGCCTTGCTCATTGGTCTGCCAGTGGAAATGCTCGTCGCCGTGTGTATATACGGTGAGGGTGGTGCCGTCGGCTTGTGTGACGGTGCGCCCTGTGCGGCGGGCAGGCACTGCATACAGGCAGAGTGCTGTGGCACAGCAGATTGCTATCGATACTATCTTCTTCATGCGGTTTGTGGGTTTGCTAATATAATACTACTTGTTTCTTGATGCCATGCTTCTCGAGCCATGCTGCTTCGCGGGCGGTACGCTGCTCTTTGTTGTGCGCCTGCTTGCGGGAGGGGACAGCCTTGCCCGCGCAGTTGGTGGTGGCATAGCAGAGACGACCACGCTTGTCCTCCATGATTTGCCAGCCGTCCAAGGTCATCTTCCAATGCTTATGCTCATCGCCGCGGAGGTAGGTATGCAGCGTGTCGCCATCGGGTTGGACGCGCTCTATCACGCCCGGGTATGCGGGTACTCCGCGGTGGGGAGGCACCTTGGCATAACATACTGTGCATAAAACACATACCGTTACGACAAACAATATCTTTTTAGTCTCAATCATTATGCTGCTCACATTAATTACATATTACCGGCTACCGCCGCTTCTTTCACCTTCTTGAACAGGTTGCTGGCGAAGACAAAGTCGTTAAGTGCCTCGTTGTCAGCATGGAAGATGTCGTGTCGGCTACCCTGCCACTCTTTGACGCCGTTCTTGAGGAAGACGATGTTGTCGCCTATCTCCATGATAGAGTTCATGTCGTGGCTGTTCACCACCGTGCAGATGCCGTACTCCTTGGTGATGTCCTGTATCAGAGCATCAATAATAAGGCTTGTCTTGGGGTCGAGACCCGAGTTGGGTTCGTCACAGAACAGGTACTTCGGGTTCAGCGCAATGGCACGTGCAATCGCCACACGCTTCTGCATACCGCCGCTTATCTCGCTGGGCATCAGTGCGAAAGCCCTTTCGGGCATATTCACACGCGTCAGGCAAAAGCGTGCACGTTCCACCATCTCGTCATGGCTCATCTGCGAGAACATCTCGAGTGGGAACAACACGTTCTCTTGTACCGTCATGCTGTCGAAGAGGGCAGAGCCTTGGAACAGCATACCTACCTCACGGTGAAGCATACGTACCTCTTTCTCGCTCATCTTGGCTAAGTCCTGCTCTTTTCCCAAAGGGCTGCTCATCCCCCTCTCTCGCGGGGTCCCCATAAGCCCATAGGCGTCATGGGGTGCTCTTGAGGGGGCTTTGGGGAGTCGGGTCTTATAGATAATCTGCCCCTCGTCTATCGGGTGCAGACCAATCATCGACTTCATCAGTACTGTCTTGCCCGACCCCGACTGACCGATAATCATATTCACTTCGCCGTCGTGGAAGTCCGCCGAGATATGGTTCAGCACCACATTCCCGTCGAAACTCTTGACTATATCCTTGACTTGTATCATATCAGTTCAGCATTAAGTTGGTGAGTACCACGTCCATAAGCAGTATCACGATACTGCTGTTCACCACGGCTTTGGTGCTGGCTTTGCCCACTTCGAGTGCGCCGCCGTAGGCGTAATACCCATAGTACGCCGACATGCTGGCTATGATAAATGCGAATACGGCAGTCTTGATAAACGAGTACCATACATAGAACGGTATGAACGCATACTGAATACCAATCAGGTATTCGTCCACCGTCAGCACGTCGGTCAGTGCGCTAATAGCGTATCCACCCACCAGTCCGGTGAACATAGACAGGGTTACAAGCATCGGCATCATCACTACAAACGCTACTATCTTGGGCAGTATCAGGTAGTTAGCCGAATTGACACCCATAATCTCCATAGCGTCTATCTGCTCGGTGATGCGCATCGTGCCTATCTCCGAGGCGATGTTCGACCCCACCTTGCCCGCCAACAGCAGACACAGAATCGTGCTCGAGAACTCCAATAGGATACAGTCGCGGGTTACCAGACCCGTGGTATAGACAGGCAGAAGCGGGTTCTCGGTGTTCAGTTTGGTCTGCATGGTCATAATAGCACCCATAAACACGCTGACTATCAACGTGATGAGGATAGACTGCAAGCCCTGTTTCTCCATCTCGCGACTGGTCTGCCGCCAGAACATCCGCTGCCTGTCCGGCAAGCGGAACACCCGCCCCATGAGCAGGAAGTACTCGCCTATGTGTTCAATAATCTTCATAATTCATACGTTTAGACAGGTTCCACAATCGTCTTACTCGCTTATTTCGTTTATTTTCACCCATATCAAAAGCCCGCAAAGTTACACTTTTTTTTTTATTTGCACAAATACCTTTCCTTGCTTTCTCGTTTCAAATCCAATCGGACGCGCCCGGTTGCCATCTTACGTGCTGCGGCATGATATTTGTAGTGTAATTTGTAAATACAAAACATAATAAACTATTGCATTATGAAAACAAGTACCAAAATTTGGATGTGCCTTGCGGGTATTGCACTCGTGGCGCTGGGTGTCGTATGTCTTGTCAATGCCGGTGGCACTCTGCTCGGTTTGGCGTGGCTGTTAGGGTTGATATTTCTCATTGCAGGCTGTTGTGAATTTGCTGCATGGGGCAAGTTGCACCTCATTCTGCCACAGAGCGGACTGCTCTTCCTCTCTGCCCTGCTGCAGGTGTTAGTGGGTATATTTTTCATTGTCAATCCTGTCTCATTGGCTGCTGCGCTGCCGTTTATCTTTGCATTCATCGTATTGTTCGAGGGAGTGCGTATCGCCATCGAGTCCTTTGATTTCAAGCATGTCGGTTTCCGCGGCTGGTGGGCAATGCTCATCTTCGGATTGGCTGCTGCGGCTTTCGGCGTGTATGGTCTCTACCAACCCGCTGTCAGTGCCGCCACGCTCACCGCTCTTGTCAGCATCGGTATCATTCTGGCAGGCGTGGGTTACTGGGTTCAGGTGGCGGGTATCAACCGTTTCGAGAAGAAACTCAAGCAACTTCATGACCGCTATGGCTTCGTAGATGCCGAAGAGGTCAAGTAGCATCTCCGTAATCTCTCCCTTTATCGGTTAATCTCTCCCCGCGTCCGTTCTATTGCTCCATTCAAGGGACTGCCTGACAATTTCGGGCAGTCCTTTTTGTATCCACCTTTAGTCGGAAGACGACAGACCATGCGTCGCCATACGCCACTTGCGTATGCAGTAGGTCTATTATATATATGCAACAGGTCTATGTGCTATTCCTCCCTCATGGCTGAGGTTGTTCCTTGGCTGGACAAATATATCACCCCTCCTGTTATCCCGTGTCAATATCGGGTTAAGACTATGATATTAGTATGTGATTAGTATGTGATTAGTATGATATTAGTATGTGATTGCCGAATAGATAGCGATACGATGCTGATGGATTGGGTACGATGCTGTGGGGGGACACGGGAATTACTTTACAATACTTTGACGGATGGCTTCTACACAGCCTATACCCTCATAAATAAATTGTGATATCAGTACATAATATAAACACAGCGACTGCCCTATATGATGTCAGGCAGCCGCTGTATTCTATACCCCCTCCCTGAGGGGGTAGGGGGAGTCGTAGGGTAGGGGGCTTACTTCTTCTCGTTCATGTGAATGCGGGCTTTGAGTTCCCACGTGCGGATGCGGTCCTTGTAGAAGTTGTTGTTGTTCATGGCGATGAGGTCGCAGTTGGCGTCGGAGTTGTCGTCCCAGCGGCGGCAGTTGTACACCACATCATAGATACGGCCAATCTGATACTCACGGCTCACGCGCAAGCCCACTGCATAGTCCTCACCGTATTTCGTGGTCGGGAAGTTGATTTGGCGCAACATCGGCGTATAGAATCCGCGCGGAGCACCGAGTCCGTTGATACGGAGTGCGTTGTTGCGTCCGTTGTCGGGCGTCCACTCGCGGTGGTCGATAATGCCCGGAGGCAGAATGTTGCCGTCGAAGTCGGTCATGCGATAGGTACCTACCACCATAGCGCAGTCCTGCTCGTGGAAAGCATCAATGAACTTCTGCACGGTGTTCTCGTCATAATAGGTGTCGTCGGAGTCCAACTGAATGGCAAAGCGTCCGCATTTCGGGTGGTGGAGAGCCACGTTCCAGTTGCCGCCGATGGCATGCCATGTCTTGTCCTGCGCGATGTAGATGAGGTTGTCGTGCCCCTCAGCCACGATGCTCTTGATAACGTCCACGGTGCCGTCCTCCGAGTTGTCGTCCACCACGATGACATTGTACTTGTAAGGTGCGTTCACCTTCTGCGAAAGGGCACTGCGGATAGCGGTACCGATAGTGCGGACACGGTTCTTGCAGGGGATAACCACCGAAGCCTCGTACTCGAAGCCGCCTCCCTTGAGGTCAATATCCTTGAAGCCCGGAGCCAGATAGCCGTTGATGTCCTTGAGGTGCTGGGTAACAGCCTGTTCCATCTCTATCTGCACACCGCGGTTCTTCGGGTCCACATAGTCGAACAACTTCTCGCCCGACTTGCGGGTGTCGAGTTCCACGTCATAGTACAGGTACTCGTTGATATGCTCCAGCGCACCCTTTTGGCTGACCTTGAGACGCAGGTCGTAAAGCCCTGCAAACTGGTAGGTAACGTCCATGCGAGACACAGCCTCTTTGAGGGCGGAAGTGCGGTAGAAGAGTACCGAGCCGAAGTCGAAGTCGTCGCGCAAAGCACCCAACTGATAGTCAATCACAGGGGCATTGGTACGCACGTCGCCTGTTTGGTTGAAGTGGTCGGAGTACATCATTGCCGCCTGCGTGTCCTCCATCAGTGCCTCCATACGCTCCAGTGCGAACAGCACAAACGAGAGGGTGGTGTACTTGGTGTAGATAAGCGTGTAGGGCGTGGTGGCATGCTCTGCGATAAAGCGCATGTTCTCGGTGCTGCGCATATCGCCACGCAAGTAGTGGATGTCGCCTACGAGGGGCTGTGCCTCCAGATTGGCAACGGTTGTCTTGACTTGTTCCTCGGATTGGAACGGAATAAAGCAAGTGATATTCTTCATTGTTCTATTATATTAATAAGGTCTTGCGGCATTACGCAACCGCAAGACCTTGGTTTTTATTACAAAATATGATACTGCACAAACGCCTCGATGGCTTCGTAGTTCGCCAAGCCCAACTGCGCATAGAGTTCGGCGGTAGCGTGGTTGCGGTCTTCCGCGCGTTGCCAGAACAGACGCTCGTCGTTGCCCATGAACGGTGCCGACTCCATCTGACTCTGGTGCTTGAGGATGGTGTTGCGTTTGAATCGCAGTTCCTCAGGCGACATAGGCACGGCCATCTCGATGAGGTCAACCTCCCATTCCATCCATGCACCGCGGTACATCCATATACGGCAGTCTTTCAGCCACTCGTCCCAAGCCTCGGTGTGCTTCAGTTCGTCCAAAGCGGCGAGTACGGCATCCAGACATACACGGTGTGTGCCGTGCGGGTCAGCCAGGTCGCCGGCTGCGAATATCTCCTGCGGCTTCACCTCCAGCAGCACCTTCTTCACGATGTCGATGTCGGCTTGTGTGAGCGGTCCTTTCTTGATAGTACCTGTCTCGTAGAACGGCAGGTTGAGGAAATGGATATGGTCGGTGGGCAGTCCCATATGGCGGCATGCTGCGGTAGCCTCGCCGCGGCGGATAAGCGCCTTGACATTCAGGATTTCGCGGCTGTCCTGGTCGCCCACTTTCTCGTTGTGGAAGAAGTGCATGTACTCGTCGTACTTCTTGTCAATCACCTTGTCCTCGGGCAGGTGCATCAGTTTGTAGCCCTTCATGAAGTCCATAAACCGTACCACCTCGTCATCGCAAACGGCTATGCAACCGCTGGTTTCGTAGGCGATATGCACGTTGTGCCCTTGCTTGATAAGGCGTGCAAAGGTGCCGCCCATCGATATGACGTCGTCATCGGGGTGCGGGGAGAAGATAAGCACGTCCTTCGGATAGGGTGTGGCACGCTCGGGGCGGTTGCTGTCATCGGCATTGGGCTTGCCGCCGGGCCAGCCGGTGATGGTATGCTGCAGGTCGTTGAATACCTTGATATTGCAGTTGTATGCCGAGGTGTAGAGCGTGATGAGTTCGCTCAGCCCGTGGTCGTTGTAGTCCTTGTTGGTCAGTTTGAGGATAGGCTTGTGTGTCTCTGCACACAGCCATACCACGGCACGGCGCACCAGTTGGTCGTTCCACTCGCAGTTCGTAACTTCCCATGGGTGGTAGATACGCGTCAGTTGGTTGGCTGCTCCGAGGTCGAGAACCACTTGCGCGTTCTTGTGCAACTGCAGGAACGATGCGGGGCAGGCGGTGGAATACGGCACCTCAATCGCCTCGCGTACTATCGAAGCCTTGTGCTCGCCCCATGCCACCATCATTATCTCGCGCGCCTGCATGATGGTGTCAATGCCCATCGTTACCGCGCTCACCGGTACCAACTCCGTATTACCGAAAATCACTTTCGCGTCCTCGCGGGAGTTATTGTCCAGAATGACGAGTCGGGTAGGGGAGTTCAACGGGGAACCGGGCTCATTGAATGCGATGTTTCCGGAGCGGCCGATACCCAACAACTGGAAGTCAATACCACCCTCCTCTGCAATCGTTTTCTCATAGGTCTGGCAGAAGTCAATGATGTCCTCCTTCTTCAGGTCAAACGGCACCGTATGGATGTTCTCTTCCTTCACGTCCACATGGTCGAGCAACTGGCTGCGGATAAGTGCCATATTGCCCTCTGTCGGACTTGGCAACGGATAGTACTCGTAGGCATTGAAGACCACCACATTGGCAAAACTCAGCCCCTCCTCTTTGTGCATACGAACCAACTCGGCAAAGATGTCGCGCGTGGAACGACCTGCTACTAAGGATATTACGAATTTCTTACCCTCTTTCTGACGACTGCGAATCAACTCCGCAATATGCGTTGCTACATAGTGCGTACCCTCGTGCGCCGTTTCATAGATGTTGGTGTGTACATGCTCCATGCGCGTTACGAGCGACAACTCGTAAGCATTTGCAGGACGGTACAATTTCTCCTCGACATGGCTCAGGGAAATTTGCTGACTTAGGTTATTTCTCATATCACAATTTGTTTAACAGTTTGCATACTTTTCCGACTGCAAAAGTACTACTTTTTGTATTTTCCTGCAAACGGTTGCAGAACTTTCCTGCAAAAAAGCAGTTTTTATATGTTGTGCAACATGTATTCGGGGGTTATGCTTGCGCGTATCGTAGATAAGTGGTAACTTTGCGGGCTGTTAAAGCAGAACAAACGTTTGTTTTTTGCTCCTAAGCAGTATGTTGCAGATATAAGACGAGAATAGACATGATACTAATTGCAGATTCGGGTTCTACCAAGACCCATTGGTGTTTGATGACTGCCTCGGGGCAGAGCAGCGAGTTCTTTATGGACGGTATCAACCCGTTCTATCAGACCGCCGATGCTATCAAGAACAGCGTGAGCAACCAACTCCTTCCGCAGATGTCGCATCTGATGTGGGCGGGCAAAATCACCCATATCTATTTCTATGGCGCAGGTTGCACGCCCGAGAAGATACCCGTATTGAAATCCGCGCTGGAGGGCATCTTCAAGTCGGCTGTGGTGGAGGTGTACTCCGACATGGTGGGCGCGGCATGCGGTCTGCTGGGGCATAGTGAAGGTGTGGCGTGCATCCTCGGCACGGGAGCTAACTCCTGCCTGTGGAACGGCAAGGAAATCGTGAAGAACGTGCCTGCACTCGGCTTCATCCTTGGTGACGAAGGCAGTGGTGCCGTACTCGGCAAACGCCTCGTGGCAGACCTCCTCAAGAACCAACTCAACGACGAACTCAAGGACAAGTTCCTTACCCAATACGGCATCACAGCGGCGGACATCATCGAGAACGTGTATCGCAAGCCTTTCCCCAACCGCTACTTGGCATCGCTCAGCAAGTTCTGCGCCGAGAATATCGACAACCCGCTGATTTACAAGTTGGTATATGACCACTTCGACTACTTCGCCAAGCGTATTCTGACGCAATATCCTGCCCTGCCCATCGGCTTCATCGGCTCGATTGCGTACTATTATCAGGACGTGCTGAAGAAGGTGTTGGCGGACAACGGCTTCTCGGTAGCCCAAATCCTCCAAAGCCCGATGGAGGGTCTCAAGGAGTACCACAAGAACGACATCGTACCCACAATGGAGTAGGGTACAGAATGTTCTGTGCTGATAAATAGGTATGCTACGCACATTAATTATTAATTATTACCTATTACTAAAAATGACTGTGCTTCGCATATTAACTATTAACCATTAACTATTACTTAATAAGCCGTGTTTGTAAAAATCACCGAACAACCCTCTCTGCACGACCACTTGGACGAGAAGCCGGTGGGTGAACTGCTGCGGGAGATGAACGAGGAGGACCAGAAGGTGGCGCTTGCTGTCCGTGATGTCATTCCTCAGATAGAGAAACTGGTCGAAGGTATCGTGCCGCGCATGAAGCAGGGCGGACGTATCTTCTACATGGGCGCAGGCACCAGCGGCCGCCTCGGTGTGCTGGACGCCAGCGAGATACCGCCTACCTTTGGTATGCCCAACACCTATGTGATTGGTCTCATCGCAGGGGGCGACATTGCCCTCCGCAACCCTGTGGAGAAAGCCGAAGACGACCCCGAACGCTCGTGGCAGGAACTGCAGGAGCACCACATCACCCCCCTTGACACCGTCATTGGCATCGCGGCCTCGGGCACCACACCTTATGTAATAGGTGCGCTCGAGCACGCACGCGCATTCGGGTGCCTCACGGCATCTATCTCGTGCAACCCCGATTCGCCGGTGGCGCACGCTGCGGAGATTGCCATCGAACCTATCGTAGGTCCCGAGTTCGTGACCGGCTCCACGCGCCTCAAGTCGGGTACGGCACAGAAACTCATCTGCAATATGATTACCACCACCACCATGATTAAGTTGGGTCGTGTCAAGGGCAACAAGATGGTCAATATGCAGTTGAGCAACAAGAAACTCGTCGACCGCGGCACCCGTATGCTGGTTGAGGAACTTGGTCTGGACTACGACAAGGCACAGCATCTCCTCCTCCTCCACGGCAGCGTCAAGAAGGCGATGGACGCCTATCGCGGAGAGTAATAGTCCGCCTCTCTGAGAGGGTCGGGGGAGTCCCGTGTTATTCTCGAGTCTTTATCGGGTTATTAACGGGTTATTATCGGGTTATTAACGGGTTGTTCCCGAGAGTATACCGAGACCTTCCCGTGAAGATGCTGAGAGGGGTGCGAGTGGATGCCGGGTCAAACAGCAAGGGTGAAGCGTAAGGCAGGTGCGCGTAGCGCACTGAGTGCCGTAGCGACGCGAAAGCCGGTGGCTTGAGCAGAACTCCTTATGAGCAAGGGATAAGCAAGGGATAGGCAACCCATACCGACCCAAAATTAACGGGAAATTAACGGCAATTAACGGAGTCCTTTTAATGGTCTTTTAATGGGCTTTAATGGAGCCAAGAGCCGTTGTTGGAGAAAATTCGTGGTTAATTACACGGTAATTCGTGTTTTACCGTTTTTTCGGAGAATTGCCATGAGGGGGATGTTATGGAGACGGGGGCTGACAATGTACAGGGTATCAATGTTAATAAATGGGAATTTTGTTGCGACCCCTTGTGTATTCGGCAAACTATTAGTATCTTTGCAGCCAATTCATTCGGGTGATGTGATGACGTGGGCTGCGTGAATGGAAGTAAGTAAAATAGAACGATAAACAATCTGATATTTATGAAGAGATTATTCTTTATGCTCACCTGTTTGCTGGCGGCTGTGGCTGTTAATGCCACTGTCACGGTGACGGGTGTAGTCACTTCTGCGGAGGATAAGGAGCCTGTGATTGGTGCTTCTGTCTTGGAGAAGGGTACGACCAACGGTACCATTACCGATTTCGACGGTATGTACACGCTTACCGTGCAGGATGGTGCCACGTTGGAGATTAGTTACGTGGGTATGAAAACCCAAGAGGTGAAAGTTACCGGCACGCAGCACAATGTCGTCCTTCAGGGCGACGCCATCGCTGTCGAGGAGGTGGTTGTTACCGCCATGGGCGTTGTCCAAGAGAAGAAACGCCTTAACTTCGCCGTCCAGAACATCAATGCCGACGCGCTCAACGAGAGCCAGAACTCCAACTTTGTCAACTCTCTGCAGGGCAAGATAGCCGGTGTGTCGGTCACGAATGCCGGTGGTTCGCCTAACTCGGGCAGCCAAATCATCATCCGTGGTATCTCGTCTATCAATACCTCGCAGTCCAACGAGCCTCTGTTTATCTTGGACGGTGTGCCCGTCAGCGGAGGTGCTTCGGCGGCTGCTGACATCAACCCCAATGATATTGAGAATGTCACCGTGCTCAAAGGTGCTGCGGCTGCGGCTCTGTATGGTCAGGACGCTGCCAATGGCGTCATCATGATTACCACCAAGCAGGGCGAGGTCGGCAAAATCAAGGTGCAGGCCAACGGCAGTTGGCAGTGGGATACCCCCACGCGCCTGCCGCAGTTGCAGACCACCTATATGCCCGGTGCCAACGGCTTCTACAAAGATAAGACCACCGGCGGTTGGGGACCTATGCTCAACGAGGGAGAACAAGTCTATGACAATGTCAAGAATTTCTTCCAAACGGGCTTCTATCACAAGTATGACTTCTCCGTCACCGGCGGTACCGAGAAGTTCCAGGCGTACGCTTCGGCGAACTGGTCCAAGGCGGATGGTATTGTTCCTGAGGACTACAAGCAGAAGTTCGGTGCCCTCATCAAGGCGTCCTATACGCCTGCCAAATGGGTGACTATCGCTATGAACGTCAATGTCACGGATAGCAAAGCGCACTCTATCAGTGATGTGTCTTCGGCTTTGAGTACGGTGTACGGCTGGCCTATCAACGACGATATCACCAACTATCAGCGCGACGACGGCTTCCCTCGTTTCCTCTACTTGAGCGATACCAAGAAGTACAACTCGCCCATGAGTCCGCTCTATCGTATTCACAACGACCAGGGTGTCAGCAAGAGCACACGTAATGTCATCAATGGTAGCATCACTTTCAAACCCGTCAAGAACCTCCAAATCGTGGGGCGCGTCAGTTACGATATCACCTCGTCTTCTTCTGACGGCTATACCGTGCCGCGTTGGGACGACAGTTACGTAGTGCAATCCTATAAGCAACCGACAGAACCTACTGAGGAAACGCCGGAGGCATTGCAAAAGTACAACGAAGATTTGGCACTCTACGAGCAGTATATGAAGTACCTCACAGAGGAATATCCTTACAATTATGTCCTGACTTCGGACGATATTGCCAATATGAGCAAGAGTCTCCTCGGCTCCTACACAGCCTCATCAGGACGTAGCCAGTTGTTCACGGCGGGGGCGAATATCAGTTACAAGATAGAACTGCCCAAGGATTTCTCCATTGACCTTATGGCAGGTACCGAACTCAAGATGTCGGAGGGCTTCTCGATGACCAACAAGGGATATGACTTCATCATCCCGGGTACCTATAGTCTCTCCAACACCAACTCGCAGGAGGTCTATCTCACCGACCGTACCGCTTCTCATAGTGGCAAACGCCGTTTCGGTTACTTCGGCGAGATACGTGGCGACTACAAGGGCTTGGCTTCCCTCTCTGTCACGGGGCGTTGGGACTGGTCGTCCACTATCAATGCAAACCCGTTCTTCTACCCGTCTGTCACGGCAGGTATCATCCTCTCTGAGTTAATCCCTGGGCTGAATGAAACCAAGGACAACTGGTTCTCCTACTGGAAACTGCGCAACTATGCTGTCGTAGGTAAGGACGCTCCTGCATACCTCTACGACCGTCGCTTCAAGCAGTTCGCTACTTATCCCGATGGCGGCTATGGTATCGACCCGACGGCATCGTCTGCTGCGCGTGACCTCGCACCGGAGATGTCCTACTCGTGGGAGATAGGTATGGACCTGCGTCTCTTCGACAGCCGCACCCGTCTCGATATAGCCTACTACTCCACCAAGGTGGACAACCAAATCGTTACCGTGCGTGTGTCGCCCTCATCGGGCTACATCCTTCAGACGCGCAACGAGGGTGCCATCCGCAACCAGGGTGTCGAATTCACACTGGAGCAGGATGTCATCCGCCGGAAGAATATCAATTGGACCCTCGGTCTCAACTTCGGTCTCAACCGTGGTACGGTAGTCAGCCTGCCTGAGAACGTGTCGGAGATTACCAACCAGCAGTATGGCGATGTCTTCACTTCGGCATACCTCGGCGGCTCCACTACTGCCCTCACCGGTAAGGACTATGTCCGCAACAGCGACGGACAGGTGGTTGTGGACGAGAACGGCTATCCGAAGATTGACCCGAACAAGAACAAACTTATCGGCAACCGCGAGGCGAAATGCAGCATGGGTCTCACCAGCAACCTCAGTGTCTATGGTGTGCAGTTCTCTTTCTTGTTCGACGGTCGTGTGGGCGGCGATGTGCTCAATGTCACAGGGCGTAACCTCATCTCCAATGGTAACTCCAAGATGCTGGAGCAGTACCGTGGTCGCCAAGTGGTGTTCGAGGGTGTCACCGAGCATACCGATGCCAACGGCAATACTTACTACGAGCAGAACACCAAGCCTATCACGTTGGATTATACCACTATCACCAACTATTTCTACAATGTCTCCAGCAACTTCGTAGAGGACGGCTCCTATCTGCGTCTCAGTTATGTAACTCTCGGCTATGACTTTGCACGACTCATGAAACAGCAGAAATTCTTCAAGTCGCTGAAACTCAACTTTACGTGCAACAACGTCTTCCTGCTCACCAAATATACGGGTACCGACCCTGTCTGCAACGCTTCCACGTCTGCATTGGGTACGGGTTCGGCAGGTATTGACAATAGCCCTGTGCCGAGCACACGCAGTTACAACATCAGCCTTTCGGCATCATTCTAAACCATGTAATTTATTGCGATATGAAAAAGATAGTTTCTATACTTCCCGCCTTGTTGGCAGCACTGCTGCTCACGGGTTGCGAGGATTTCTTGGATGTCAACAAGAGCAAAGATGCGGCTATCACCACCTCGGTGGATCAGGTACTGCCTGTGGCTTGCTTCTATGCTTCGCAGATATGCTACGACCATGCCGAATACAATGTCTATCTCAGCCAAGCCCTCACCACGGGTGGCAAGAGCCAGACAGGCAGTTATCCGTATAGTCAGGGCTGGGAATTTCTGGGTGTGAACCGTCACCCCATGTGGCGCCGCCATTTCTATGACCTCGGTGCCAATATCAACAAGATGAACGAGATTGCCGAGGCAAACGGCAATCGCAATGCCATACTCATCGGTCGTACTATCATGTTGGCATCGACGCTCTACACCACCGATGCTTTTGGCGATATGCCGCGCTCGGAGGCGTATCAGAAGACCTCGCCTAAGTACGACACTCAGGCGGAGATATATGATTGGATGTTTACGGAGGCGGACGAATTGGTGCGGCTCTACGAAGACCCCGAGTGGGTCAACTGCCCCACCAACCTGCCTATCTCTGCGAAGATGGATCGTATCTATGGCGGAGATTTGAAGAAATGGGAACTCTATGCCAAGGCGATTCGCTGCCGCCTGTGGTTGCGCAAACTGCCCAACTGGGACAACACCTCGACAAACTGCCAGAAGATAGTGGCTATGGTGGACGATGTCCTCAATAACGCTGATTGGGAGGAACCTCGCTACCACTACGATGGCGGCAAGACCGAACAGAACTGTCCGTGGGGACCGTATGCACCGGTCATCAACTCATGGGAGAGCCGTGCCAACCGGTTGTCTTCTTCTATCCCGACTGCATTCTTCGCAAAGGCTGTCTTGGGGGCATATAGCATATATCGTCCTGACCGTGGCTATGCTCTCGACCCGCGTGCCGAGAAGATAATGACACCGCGTGAAGACGCTTCCAAGAAGAAGGCTATCATCTATTTGGAGAGCAATATCGGTATGGACAACTCGATGAAAACTACCTACTATCCCGACCTCTATGCTACGGACGCCCTTACCAATCCTTATACGCAGAATACGGGCTACATCGCTCTCATCACGGACGAGGAACTGATGTTCATCAAGGCGGAAGCGCAGTATTGGGCAGGAGACAAAGTGGGGGCTTACAATACGACCAAAGAGGCTGTCATTCATAATATGGAGCGTTTTGGTGTGGTAGAGTCTGCGCTTGTGGATGGCACCTATGCCAAGAACCAATACTATCGTTTCTTCAATATCAAATTGCCGGGAGCCAATACATTTACGATTGCTGACTTGATGCAGCAGAAGTACGTGGCGATGTATCTGCAACCCGAGCAGTGGACAGACCTCCGTCGCTACAACTATAGTTCCAAGACCAATGGCATTCAGTACGACAATACCTATGTTTATACCGTGCAGCATGTGCATAATGGTGCCAACAAGGCGTTCAAAGCGGACTCGGTAAACTTCAATCAGGAGTATTCTCTTCGCCGCCCCTACAATCTTTATGAGGCGTATTGGTGCAATGCCGATGACTATGGCACCAATGCGGAGTTGTCGCCCAATGCTTGGGTTACACGCCTGAATGCCGACCCCGAGACGGAAACCAAATACAACAAAGGCGAACTTGACCGCATGGGCTACTACACCACCAATGCCAACGGGGAGAAGATTTTGGACTACAATATCCTCAAACGCCGTATGATTTGGGCATACAACACAAGCGGCAAAGCACAGTGTGCAGATGCTACACCATGGAAATAAAAACGGGAACAGGACAACAACTAACAAATTATGAAGATGAAATCAAGATATAAAATCATAGCACTGACCCTCCTCGTGATGGGGGCATCTGCTTGTGCCAAGCATGATTTCTTGGACGAGGACACCATCACCGGCAAGGTAGGCCCCGAAGCCTATTGGGAAGTCAAGAGTTCTGCCATCATTGCGGGCGACAGCATGCAGTTCACCGCGCAGTACTATTCTTCCAAAGCCGCTATCGACCACTCGGAAGCATGGTACGACATCGACGAGAAAGTGGAATACACGGTCATCTGCCCGTGGGTAACCACCTTCTCTTTCTCCAAAACGTCAAGCACCATTGAGCATAAGCGCATCTCGCAGTTCATCAAGAGTTTCCCCCATAGCGAGGACTATTGGAGTGATTCGCTCCATGCCTATACGTTCACGGGATATTTCCCCGTCAGCCGTACCTTGTCGCCGGTGGTTTGGAACCACCCCACGGACTACGATGCCGACAAGATGGAGTCCTACTTTGGTGAGGAGTTCATGCAGTCCTTCCGCGATGAATTGCGCCCCAAAATGCAGTTCGCGGACTATCGCAATATGTTCACGGGACTGGCACTGATGGAAACAGTACACCGACTCTGCACTTGACCCCAATGCGGGCGAAGATGTCTATACGTATTTCTTCCCGAAAGATGCAGAGGGCAATGTGCAGCAGTGGGTGCTCGACTCTATGGATGTGTATTGGAACAAGGTTACTTTCGGCGACTTGATTCTCAATGCCGGTAGCAACTACTACGATGTGGACTACAAACGCTCCTATATCATTGATGCCGAACTGCGTGTCTTTGATGAGTTCAATACCTACAGCAAGACCGTGTCCCAAGAAATAACCATCAACTAATCAAAGGCTGAAAGTATGAAATGTAATATATTCAATCTTGCCGCATTGGCTGTATTGCCTGTTCTTGCGGTATCATGTGTGGACAATATCCCTGCCGAGGAGACATTGCCGTCCGATGCGGT
>ERZ808252.1319-NODE-1319-length-18593-cov-3.768314_pt1 | contig 18593 bp, 18 predicted proteins | sample MGYA00521242_ERZ808252 | MGnify/ENA primary metagenome ERZ808252 (study PRJEB31516, sample SAMN03275581) | gut metagenome | biome: mammalia-associated habitat; material: feces | host: Papio cynocephalus | place: Kenya | collected 2012-08-07 ...
CACGCAGGAAAACATCGATCCCGTCGGCGCATGCGTCGGCACGCGAGGCGCCAGAGTCGGCGCGGTCGTCGACGAGCTGCACGGCGAAAAAATGGACATCATCGTCTGGTCGGAGGACCCGGCCAAATTTGTGGCAGCCGCGCTGAGCCCGGCAGACGTCGTTTCCGTGACGGTCCTTCCCGGTATGCAGAAGGCCTGCCGCGTCATCGTCCCGGACGATCAGCTGTCTCTTGCCATCGGCTATAAGATCGACATCAAGCCCGCCTCCCAGGCCGCGGAGTTTGAGGCCGCAGCGCAGGAGCAAGCGCCTGCCGCGGAGGAACCGGAAGCGCAGCTGGAAGAGCTGGAAGAGGAAGAATAACCGTTTTTACCCGGAAGGAGGTATGGAGCCCCGATGCAAAAGAAAATTCCCATGCGACAGTGTGTCGGCTGCCGCGAAATGCGGCCCAAGAAGGAACTCATTCGCGTGGTCAAGAGCCCGGAGGGAGAGATCAGCCTGGATTTCCGAGGCAAAGCCCCCGGCCGCGGCGCTTACCTCTGCCCGGACCCGGCGTGCCTGAAAAAGGCGATCCGCGCCAGAGCGCTCGAGCGGGCCTTTGACGTGAAAATTCCGCAGGAGGTTTTAGACGGCCTCGTGCAGGCAATGGAGGCGCAGCCGCATGAATGACGCAGAACGCAAGGCGCTGCTGCTGCTGGGCCTGGCCCGGCGGGCGCGGAAGCTGGAGATCGGAGAAGAGCCCTGCGCCATTGCCTGCCGCAGCGGAAAAGGAAGGCTGCTTCTCATCGCGAAGGACGCTGGCGACCATACCTTCCGCCGCGCAAGATCGTATTGCCGCAGCGGCAAGCCCGCATACGTCTGCCTGCCGTATACAAAAGACGAACTGGGAGACGGCCTCGGCTGCAACGCGTGCGCGCTGTGCGTGCTGACGGACGCGCCGTTTGCAAAGGCGTTTGTGGAGGCGCTGCCGGAGCTGGCAGAAAAGCATCCGGACATTTTGCAGGAGCTTTCGCGGCAAACCGAGCGCGTCAGCAAGCGCCGCCAGGAGGAAAAGGCGCACCGGAAAAACGTGAGATTTGGTAAAAAGTAATCAGGAGGTGGCTGTATGAGTATTGAGATCAAGCAGAAAATTAAAGAGGTGGCCGACGATTTTGGTATGCCGGCCAAAAGCCTCATCGAAATTGTCGGAAAATTCTTCGATAAACCCAAGAGCAGCTCGCAGAACCTGTCAGAGGATCAGCTGAACGTGATCTTCGACTATATCACCGCGACCAACCAGATCGGCTCCATCGCCGAGGTCTTCGCGACGGCGAACGAGAAAAAGCCCGAGCAGGCCAGCTCTGCCGAGCAGCCCAGGCCCGCCGCGCCGCAGCAGAATGCTTCGCAGCAGACCAGCCAGCCGCGTCCGCAGCAGAACCAGCCCCCGCGCCAGAACGGCAATTTCAGCGGCAATAACCGCAGCCAGAACGGCCAGCGCCCGCAGGCGCAGCCCTTCCAGCAGCGTCCGCAGCAAAATAGCCAGCCGCGCCCGCAGCAGAATACCGCCGCGCCGCAGCAGCAGAACCAGAACGCGCAGAACGCCCAGAAGCCCGCGCAGCCGCAGCCCGAGCGCAAGCGTGAACGCCGCGTCATCGATACCAGCGCCGTCACCGTCAATGCCGACCGCTACGACGACCGCGTCGATTCCCTCGTCTCCGAGCGCGTGCAGAATTACTCCAGCGGCAAGCAGAAGATCGGCAACAAGAATAAAAAGCAGCAGGCCAGAAAGTTCGGCACCAAGAACCGCTCGGAGGAGCAGGAAAAGATGCGCCGGCTCCAGCTCGAGATCGCGAAGAAGGCCCCGCTGGTCGTCAAGATCCCGGACGAGATCACCGTCGGCGAGCTTGCCTCGCGCATGAAAAAGACGGCCGCCGAGGTCATCAAGTGCCTGCTCAAAAACGGCGTGATGGCCACGGTCAACCAGACCATCGACTATGATACGGCAGAATTTGTCGCCGTTGAGCTCGGCTGCAAGGTCGAACGCGAGGTCGTTGTGACCATCGAAGAAAAGCTCTTTGACGATCACGAGGACACGGCCGAAGAGCTCGTCTCCCGCCCGCCCGTCATCGTCGTCATGGGCCACGTCGACCACGGCAAAACGTCGCTGCTCGACTATATCCGCCACGCGAAGGTCGCAGCAGGCGAAGCCGGCGGCATCACGCAGCACATCGGCGCGTACACCGTGAAGGTCAACGACCAGCCCATCACCTTCCTCGACACCCCGGGCCACGCGGCCTTTACCGAAATGCGCGCCAGAGGCGCCATGTGCACCGATATCGCCATTCTCGTTGTGGCCGCCGACGACGGCATCATGCCGCAGACCATCGAGGCCATCAACCACGCCAAGGCCGCGAATATCCCCATCATCGTGGCCGTCAACAAGATGGATAAGCACGGAGCGAACCCCGACCGCATCCTCACCCAGCTGACCGAGCACGGCCTGACCCCGGCAGAATGGGGCGGCGAGACCGAGGTCTGCAAAATTTCCGCGAAAACCGGAGAAGGCATCGACGATCTTCTCGAAACGGTCCTGCTCACCGCCGAAATGCTCGAACTCAAGGCCAACCCCAACAGAGCCGGTAAGGGCTGCGTGCTCGAAGCCAGGCTCGACAAGACCCGAGGCCCCATTGCGACGCTTCTCGTGCAGAACGGCACGCTCCATCAGGGAGACCTCATCATTGCCGGTACCGCCGTGGGCCGCGTGCGCGTCATGACGAACGACAAGGGCTTGCAGGTCAAAGACGCCGGTCCTTCCATCCCGGTCGAAATTACGGGCCTGACGGAAGTTCCCGCGCCGGGCGATGAGTTTAACGCCGTCGCCGATGAGCGCATGGCGCGCCAGCTCGTCGAACAGCGCAAGCAGAAGATCAAGGACGAGGCCAACAAGCAGAACCAGAAGGTCACGCTCGAGAGCCTGTTCTCGAAGCTTCAGGAAGGCGAAATGAAGGAGCTCAACCTCATCGTCAAGGCGGACGTGCAGGGCTCTGCAGAGGCGGTCAAGGCGTCCTTGGAGAAGCTTTCGAACGACGAAGTGCGCGTCAGGGTCATCCACGCAGGCGTCGGCGCGATCAACGAGTCCGATATTCTGCTTGCCTCCACGTCCAACGCCATCGTCGTCGGCTTTAACGTCCGGCCGAACGATCTGGCCCAGGCGGCGGCCAAGCGCGACAAGGTCGACGTGCGGATGTACCGCGTCATCTACGACGCAATCAACGAAATTGGAGACGCGATGAAGGGTATGCTGGCTCCCAAGTACCGTGAGGTCATCATCGGCCACGCCGAGGTCCGCCAGACCTACAAGGTCTCCGCCATCGGCACGATCGCGGGCTGCTATGTCAAAGACGGCAAAATTACGCGCGATGCGTCTGTGCGCGTTCTGCGCGACAATATCGTCATTCACGAAGGAAAGCTCGGCTCTTTGCAGCGCTTCAAGGACTCCGTCAAGGAGGTCGCCGCCGGCTATGAGTGCGGTATGTCGATCGAAAAGTTCAACGACATCAAAGAGGGCGACATTTTCGAGTGCTTCGTGATGGAACAAATCAAAGTTTAAGTAAAAAGGAAAAGGGAACAGTGAATAAGCGTGGTGTCGGCTGCGCCGACGAATCAGAATCGTGCCGCTTTGCGGCACACCACACCTATTCCTTTTTCACGATTACTTCTTACTTCTCTGAAGGAGGTACTATGGCTTCCAATCGAATTGGACGGATCAACGAGGAGATCCAGCGCGAATTGTCCGATCTGATCCGCTCGCTCAAGGACCCTCGCGTGCAGACGCTTCTGTCCATTACCCGCGTCGACACCACGCCGGATCTTCGCTACAGCAAAATTTATATCAGCGTCCTCGACGAGGAAAAGCAGAAAGATGCCCTGCGCGGGCTCAAATCCGCAGGCGGCTGGCTGCGCCGGGAGCTCGGCAGCAGCTTGCAGCTGCGCTATACGCCCGAGCTTGTGTTCGAGCTGGATGATTCTCTCAAATACGGCGCGCATATGTTTGACCTTCTGTCAAAGCTCGAGCACGAGCAGAAGCAAAAAGCGGGAGAAGAAGGCAATGACGAGGCTTGAAACGGCGCAGCTTCTGCGCGAAAACGACAACTTCGTCATCCTGACCCACCGCCGCCCGGACGGAGACACCATCGGAAGCGCGGCGGGGCTATGTCTCGGGCTTCGCGCGATGGGAAAGAAGGCGTGGGTGCTTCACAACCGGCAGCTGACGCCGAAGCTTTCTCCGTTTGCAGACGGTTTGCTTATCGACGCCTGCCCGGAAAACGCGGCGGTCATCTCGGTGGATATGGCGTCGCTGGGCCTTCTGAGCTTTGACGCGGAGGAGCAGCAGCTTGGAAACAGACTCGCCTTTGCCATCGACCACCACGGAAGCAACGATCTGACTGTTCCCAAGCTGGTGCAGCCGGAGAGCGCCGCATGCGGGGAGATCATCCTGGAGCTTCTGGAAGAGCTCGGCGTTCGGCTTACAAAGCAAATGGCCGAGGCGCTCTATCTTGCCGTTTCGACGGACACCGGCTGCTTCAAATACTCCAACACGACGGCAAAGACCCACGAGGCGGCGGCAAAGCTCATCGAGGCTGGCGCGGACGTGTATCCGATCAACAAGGCGTTTTTTGACACGAAGAGCTTTGCCCGCCTGCAATTGGAGGCGCGGCTGACCGACTCCATCGAGTTCTACGGCGGCGGTCTGGTCGGGCTTTGCACGATGCCGAACGCGCTTCTTCGCGAGCTTCATGTCTCAGAGGACGACGTTGACTCCATTTCGGGCTTTGCCCGCTCCATTGAGGGCGTGGAGATCGGCATCATGATCCGTGAGGTCGAAGACGGCGGCGGGAAAATTTCGCTGCGCACGTCCGAAAATTACAATGCGTCCGAGCTTTGCAAAGCTTTGGGCGGCGGCGGACACGCGGCGGCTGCCGGAGCGACCGTTCCGGGCGGCATTGCAGGGGCCAGGCACGCGATCTTGTCGCTGCTTGCCCAGCGCGGGATCATCCGGGAGCGGTAAGATGGCAAACGGAATTATCATTATCGACAAGCCGGCCGGCTGGACGAGCCAGGATGTGGCGGCAAAGCTTCGCGGCGTGTTCCACGAAAAGCGCATCGGCCACGGCGGGACGTTAGATCCGATGGCAACGGGCGTGCTTCCGATTTTCGTGGGAAGAGCCACGCGCGGGGTCGAATTTTTCGAGTCCGCGGAAAAAGAATATATCGCCGGGATCAGGCTCGGCACGGTCACGAACACGCAGGACACGACGGGAGAGGTCCTGGAAGAAAACCCGGTCAGCGTTACGCGGGAAGACGTGGAGACCGCGCTGAAGGCCTTCGTGGGAGAAATCGAGCAGCTTCCGCCCATGTACTCTGCCATCAAGGTAAACGGCCAGAAGCTCTATGCGCTTGCCAGACGCGGCGTCGAGGTCGAAAGAACGCCCCGGCGCATCACGATCTTCGAGCTCGAGCTGTTGGAAGGCTCAGGCCGTGACTACACGTTTCGTGTGCGCTGCTCGAAGGGCACGTATGTGCGCACGCTCTGCCACGACATTGGAAAAATGCTCGGCTGCGGCGCGTGTATGTCGTCGCTTCGCCGGACGAAGGCGGGGATGTTCACCTTGCAGCAGGCAATGACCCTGCCGCAGCTTCTGGAGTTTGCGAAGGAAAACGACCCGCAGGAGCTTTTGATGCCGGTCGACGCGCTGTTTTCGCAGTACTCGCCCCTGATCGTCGAGCTCGGACAGGCGGAAAAGCTGCGCCATGGCGCACAGGTCAAAGACTGGCACTTTGCCCCGGGCACGTACCGGGTCTACAGCATCACAGGAGAATTTCTGCTCTTGGGAAAGGTCGAAAACACGGTGCTTTCCACGATCAAGAGCTTTTTTGAGGTTTGAGGGAACAAAATTTGAACGAACGACGCGTTATCGCGCTGGGCTTTTTTGACGGCGTTCACATCGGCCACGGCGCACTGCTGAAAAAAACATACGAACGGGCGCAGGAGCTTGGGGCGATCCCGTCCGCGATGAGCTTTGACACGCACCCGGACACGCTCGTGCGCGGAACGCCGGCGGAGCTTCTGAATACGATGGACGAGCGAAGGTACCTCATGCAGTCGCTCTACGGCATCGAGGACGTCATCTTCTGCCATTTTGACCGGGCGATGATGAACCGGCCGTGGGAGGACTTTGTGGAGGGCTACCTCGTCAAAGAGCTGCACGCCTGCCATCTGGTCTGCGGACACGACTACCGGTTCGGCGCGCGCGGTCTCGGCGATGCGGAAAAGCTGCAAAAAAAGTGCCGCGAACTCGGCCTCGGCTGCGACGTCATCGGCGAAGTGAAGCTGAACGGCATTACCGTCAGCTCCACGTATCTGCGCACGCTTCTGAAAGCGGGCCGGATGGAAGAGGCGGTGCGCTTTCTCGGGCACGGACATATCATTTCCGGCACCGTCCAGCACGGGGACAACCGCGGCCACACCATCGGCTTTCCGACGGCAAATCTCGCGTTCGCGCCCGAGCTTCTCGTTCCGGCCTTCGGCGTTTACGGCGGCTGGGCCGACGCGGGCGAAAAGGGCCGGTTCCCGGCGGCGGTCAATCTCGGCGTGCACCCGACGGTGCATACGCTTCCCCGGCCCATTGCAGAGGTGTCGCTGCTCGGCTTCTCGGGGAATTTGTATGGGACATTTCTTCGCGTGGAGCTGTTGTTTCAGGTCCGGCCCGAGCGGCAGTTTTCGTCGCTTGATGAGCTCGCCGCGCAGGTGCATCACGACCAGCAGACCGTTCTGCACCGTTTGACGAACGTTTAGCTCTTGCCGAATTGTAAAATACAGATTATAATAATGCCGGAAGCACGTAATTTGACCTGCTTCCGGTTTTTTGCACCAAGCGACGCGAATTTTTCGAAGGAACGGAGGAGACCCAGTTGCACGAGTACCATGTGAGATCGCATATTTCCAGCGAGGAGCAGCACCACCGGATGCTCCATACGCCGATGCCGAAGCTCATTGTATCGCTGGCCGCGCCGACCGTGGCAAGCCAGCTCATCTCCATCCTCTATAACACCGCCGACACCTATTTCGTCTCGCAGATCTCCACGAGCGCGTCTGCCGCCGTCGGCGTGGTTTTTTCGCTGCAATCGATCATTCAGGCCTACGGCTTCGGCGTGGCGATGGGCGCAAGCAGCCTCATTAGCCTGCGTCTCGGCGAAAAGCGCGACCGGGAAGCAAACGCCTATGCCTCGAGCGGCTTTTTTGCAGAGACCGTCGGGGGCGTTTGGATGCTCATCTTTGGCCTTTTGTTTTTAGAGCCTCTGATGCGCATCCTCGGCGCGACGGAAACGATGCTCCCGCACGCGAAGGCCTACGGCAGGATCATTCTGATGGGCGCGCCCATCATGTGCTGCTCGTTCATCCTCAACTCGATCCTGCGCTCGGAGGGCGCGGCGGCGGCTGCGATGATCGGCCTGTGCTCGGGCGGTATTTTCAACATTGCGCTCGACCCGCTGTTCATTTTCACCTTCGGTATGGGAACGGCCGGCGCGGCTGTTGCGACGGTTTTGAGCCAGTGCGTGAGCCTTGTGATCCTGGGCGTCGCGTTTGCGAAGGGAAGGAGCATCGTGCGTCTGCACCCGCGCGATATCAGCCGGCGGCTTCGCGATTACGGTCAGATCCTCGCCGTGGGCTTTCCGACCATTGCCCGGCAGGGGCTGGCAAGCCTTGCTTCCGCACTTTTGAATCTCCAGGCGGGCGTTTACTCGGACGCGGCCGTTGCGGCGCTGACGATCTCGAATAAAATTTACCTTCTTGTGCGCAGCGTCGTCCTCGGCATCGGGCAGGGCTTCCAGCCCGTCGCGGGCTACAATTACGGCGCAGGAGACAAAAAGCGCACAAAAGAGGCCTTCACCTTCGCCACAAAGCTCGGGACCGTCGTGTGCATTTTTGCCAGCTGCATCATCGCCGCCTTTGCCGCGCCCATCATGGGCTGGTTCCGAAACGACGCAAAGGTCATTGAGATCGGCAGAACGGCGCTGTTATATGCGTGCGCGGTCATGCCGTTCATGGCGTATTCGACGTTCGTCAATCAGCTCTACCAGTGCCTGGGCTACAAGGTCCCGGCGACGGTGCTGGCGTCTTTGCGTCAGGGCATCTGCTATCTGCCGCTGATCTTCCTGCTGCCGCACTTCTTTGGCCTTTCCGGCGTGCAGGCGGCGCAGCCGGCTTCCGATCTTGCCACGTTTTTCATCTGCATTCCGTTCCAGATCGCCTTTTTCCGCAAGCACCTGAAGGACTGCCCCAAAAGCTGACACGTGCAGGCTCGCCGTTTTTCGGCGGGCCTGTTCTTTTTTTCTACAGTCATTTACAAAGCATCTGATTTTGGATATACTAACGGTATATCCGTAAAAATGCCGTAAAATCAGGAGGACGCGTCATGAAACGCTTTCACAGAGCCTGGGCGGTGTGCCTGGGCTGTATGCTGATGCTGCTGGTCAGCGGCGGACTGTGCATCAATGTCTTTTCCGTTACACAGTCGTATATTCTCGCGCAGAACGGCTTTACCAACACGCAGACGTCCATGATCACAACGGTGCGGTCGATCGCGTATCTGCTGTTCCTCTCGATCGCACCTGCGTTCTTCCGGAAGACCGGCTACCGCTGGGGTCTGACGCTGGCGGTCATTCTGGCCGCGGTATCGTTCGTGGTGTTTGCGCTGGCAAAGTCGCTGGCGGCCTACTATCTTGCGGGTGCGATCGCGGGAATGTCCTACGGTTTTGGCTCGATGATCCCGGCGACGATCCTCATGATGCGCTGGTTCCGTTCTCACCGGGGCATGGCCATCGGCTTCTGCGCGGCTGGAACGGGCGTGTCCGCCGTCGTGTTTTCACCGATCCTCTCGCGCATCATCGAGCAGTACAGTCTTCGCGCGTGCTTTTTCTTTGAGAGCGGCGTTTCTGTCCTGACGGCGGCGCTGGTATTCCTGCTTGTGCGCGAAGGCCCGGAAAGCTGCGGCATTTCCCCCTTCGGTATGCAGCCAGACGCCGCGCAGAAGACGCAGAGCGCGTCGGATATCCGGCCCACGCGTCTTCGCTGGATGCTCCTTTACGGCAGCGTCGTACTCCTCGGCGCGATCGCGGGGCCCGGCTTTGCGCATATGATGATCCTCTTTACGTCCTCGGGCTTTTCCGGGACGCAGGCGGCCTTTGCCGTGTCGATCTTCGGCCTTGCGCTGATGCTTGGAAAATTCTTCTACGGCGCGGCGTGCGATAAGCTCGGCTCCAGCCGCAGCAACCAGCTCTTCGGTGCGTGTTTGCTTGCTGGGCTTGCGTGCTGCGTTCTGGCTGGGCTCGGAAGCGTGCCGGTGATGCTGGCGGCGGCGGTCCTGTACGGTTTGGGCGTGCCGCTGTGCACGGTGGGCCTGAGCGTCTGGGCCGCGGATTTTACCGAATCCGATCAGCTCGACAAGGCCGTGCAGCGCTTTCAGCTGTGCTACGCCATCGGCGCACTTGTGTTTTCGTTCATGCCCGGCGCGTTCGCAGATCTGACCGGTAGCTATGCGCCCGCGTATATCGTCTTTTTCCTTTTCGGCGCGTTTTCCCTGTTCGTCGTCCAGCTGACCTACCGGCAGGGACGAAGGGCGGAAACAGCAACGCGCTGAGCGACTGAAAGAGAGGCTTTTTTATGAACACCTGTATCAAATGCGGCCGGGAAATTCCCGATGGGGAGCTGTTCTGCAAGGACTGCGCGCTCAATCCCGGCGCACACGCTGAGCGAAAGCCCGCGCCGCAGCTGCACGGCAAAATGCAAAAGCCCGTCGTCCGTCCGCCGAAGCCGCGCCCCGCGCCGCAGAGTGCAAGTGCGCCTGCCCCGCAGAAAAAGCATTCCGGGCACGGCGTCGTGATCGCGATCCTCTGCGTCTTTACGGCCTTGAGCCTGGGCCTGAGCATTTACCTCATCGCCAACAGCGCCTCGCAGCGGGTGTCGCTTCGCCTGCGGGAGTCGGATTTGGAAGAGCGCGAGCAGCATCTGACGGTCCTTGAGCAGTCGCTCAAGACGGCGCAGCAGGAGCTTGCCGAGGCAAAGGACCAGCTCACCGAGCAGACGAAGACCATCGAAGAGCTGCAAACGAATTTTTCGACCGCCCAGAGCACCGTCAGCCAGACGCAGTACGACATGACCACCCAGCAGGCAGAGCTTACGCGTGTGACGGAGGAAAAGGACGCGCTCGAAAAGGAAAACGAAGCGCTCGAGCAGTCCGTGCAGGCGCTTACGGCATCGAACGAGGAGCTTGCAAGCTCGAATAAGCTGTTTCTGGCGAAGTCAAAATTCATGGACGCCTACGTGGTGTTCGTGGAAAACGACGGCACAGGGCAGTACCACAAATACGGCTGCGACCATTTTGCGCAGTCGAGCTTCTGGGCCTACAGCCGCAAGCTTGCAGAAGCCAACGGCTATACGCCGTGCCCCTATTGTTTCGGCTAGAGGTGCTTTTTGCAAAGAAAAAGAGAAAAGAGAGAAAAAACTGCCGCATCCGGTTTTCGCGGATACGGCGTTTGGAAAAGAGGTTCGTATGAACGTTCCGGCCTTGATGGAAAAGATGCTCGTTTTGTTCTTCGCGATGGCGGCGGGCTTTGTCTGCGGCAAACGCGGCTGGCTCGACGACGCGGGGAACCGGACCATTTCGCGCCTCGTCGTCATGCTCACAAACCCGATGCTGGCGTTAAGCTCGGTGCTGGGAAAGCAGCGGCTGATGTCGAACCGGCAGGTGCTGCAGCTGACCGCCGTTGCCTTTGTGCTGTTATTTTCGTACATGGCCATATCCGGGCTCGTGATGCGCGTGTTGAAGGTGCCGGAAGCAGACCGCGGGCTCATGCGCTTTTTGTTCAGCTACTGCAACATCAGCTACATCGGCTACCCGGTGGTGCAGTCGCTGTTTGGCATGGACGCGTCGTTTTACGTGACGGTGGTCGTTTTGTGTTCGCAGCTTCTCATGTGGAGCTACGGCGTGCATCTGGTCAGCGGCCACGGAAAATTCCACTGGCACTGGGGCATTCTCAAAAACCACTGCCTCATCGCATCGCTCACGTCCTACATCATCTATCTGACAGGCTTGCAGCTGCCGGAGATCTTTTCTTCGATGTGCTCTTTTATCGGGCAGACGACGTCGCCGCTGATCATGCTCATCACCGGAAGTGCGCTGGCGCTGATGCCGCTCAAAAACGTGTTTACAAACGGCAAACTCTACGCAATGTACGCGATCAAGCTCGTCCTGCTGCCCGCCGCGGCGTTTTTCCTGCTGCGGGGGATCATCCACGATGAGCTGCTGCTCGGCGTCATTGTAACGGTCCTGTGCATCCCGTCGGCCACGAACGCGACGAACATCGCCTACCTCTACGGCGGCAACCACGAGCTGGCGTCCTCGGGTGTGATGCTCTCAACGCTTTTGTCGATGGCGACCATGCCTGTGCTTTTGCAGCTGCTGTTTGGATAAAGGAGAAAGAATATGACTATTTTTGAGCAGCTGCGCGGCTTTGCGCCGTTTAACGAACAGGAGGCCTCCGACCGGCGGCTGATCTTGCAGTACGCGGAGCAGTTTCCAAACCTTTTTACGCGCGAAAACGAGATGGCGCACCTGACTGCGTCGTGCTGGATCGTGAACCCCGCGCGAACAAAAGTTCTCATGGCGTACCACAACATTTACGATTCCTGGGCCTGGCTCGGCGGACACGCCGACGGGATGGAGGACTTACTTGCCGTGGCGCTCAAAGAGGCGAACGAGGAATCGGGCGTGCAGGCAGAGCCCATCGTTGATGACATTTTCTCCGTCGAAATTCTCGGCGTGGCGGGCCACGTCAAGCGCGGAAAATACGTGTCTTCCCACCTGCATCTGAACGTGACGTATCTTTTGCAGGCCGAGGAAGGTCAAACGCTTCGCGAAAAGCCGGATGAAAACAGCGCCGTGCGCTGGTTCAAGCTATCAGACGTGCTGATCAACACAAGAGAGCCGGAAATGCGCGTGGTCTATCAGAAGCTGATGGACAAGTGCGCGGCGATGGCCGCTTCGAAATAAGAAACCCCTCCGTATGGCGGCATACGGAGGGCTTTTATAACGGTTCGAGTTTCGAGAGGGCTTTTTGGAAATAGTCCGGAAGCTCGCACTCCACGTGCACGCGCTCGCCGGTGCGCGGGTGGGTAAAATCGAGGGCCCTTGCGTGCAGGCACTGCGTGTCTAAGCCAAGCTCCGGCTTTTTGTGTCCGTAGACCATATCGCCCACGATCGGGTGATTGCGCCAGGCCAGGTGCACGCGGATCTGGTGCGTCCGGCCGGTCTCCAGCTTACAGCGAATGTGCGTATAGCCGCGATACCGCGCGATGACCTCCCAGTGCGTGACGGCATTCCGGCTGTTTTTTTCCGTCACGGCCATTTTTTTGCGGTCGGTCGGGTGGCGGCCGATGGGCGCGTCGATCGTGCCGGAATCCTCCTTGCAATCGCCGCAGACGATGCACTCATAGGTTCTTGCCAGCGAGTGATCTTTAAGCTGCGCGGAAAGCTTTGCGTGGGCAAAATCGTTTTTTGCCGCGATCAGAAGCCCCGACGTGTCCTTGTCGATGCGGTGGACGATGCCGGGCCGCTTTTCCCCGCCGATGCCGGAAAGAGAATCGCCGCAGTGGTGCAGAAGCGCGTTCACGATCGTGCCGTCCGCGTGTCCCGGCGCCGGGTGGACGACGAGTCCCTTGGGCTTGTTGATGACGACGACGTCGTCGTCTTCATAGCGGATATCGAGCGGGATATCCTGCGCGGCTAAACCGGTTTCCTGCGCCTGCGGCAAAACGATCTCCAGCACCGTTCCGGCAGGAAGACGGTCGTTTTTCTTCGCGGGCTTTCCACTTACTGTGACGAGCCCCTGCTCCAAAAGCCGCTGCGCCTGGCTCCGGCTTATTTCCGGCGCAAGACGGGCGATCGCCGCATCGAGCCGTTCACCCGATCTATCCAGCGTCAGTGTCATCGGGCTGCTCCTTCTTTTTGGGCTTGTCCTCTAAAAACTCCTTGTCTTTGGTCAGAATGTAGACCACGAGAATGATCGCGCCGAAGGTGATGAAAATGTCTGCGACGTTGAACGTCGAGAACCACGGAATGCCGATCATGTCGACGACAAGGCCGGTCTGCACGCGGTCGATGAGATTGCCGATCGCGCCGCCTGTGATCGCGGCAAGGCACCAGAGCTCGGGCGTTTTGTAGATGAGCTTTTTTGCAACCGCGTAGATCACGAGCCCCAGATACAAAACCGTCAGCACAATGAACATCCACCGCGCCCCGCGGAACAGCGACAGCGCCATGCCATCATTTGTGATGTAGTGCAGCTGAAGCCAGCCCGGGATGAGCACGAGCGTATTTCCGACAAGATACTTGGCCGCCAGCATTTTTGTCAGCTGATCGACCGCGGCGATCGCGGCGGCAAACAGCGTAAGAGCCAGATAAAACAAAGGCGAAGCCTCCTTCAAGCGTTTGCCCTATCGTATCATATCCGGCGCATTTTTGCAATCACGCACGGCCGAGAAGACGATCGATCAAGGCTGTTTTCCGCATAAACTGATAAAGCGGCACGCCGAGCAGATACAAAACAGCCGCCTCTCCCGCGCCGACCTCGAGACCGAAAACGGCAAGACCCTTGAAGAATTCGGCCGCGGGCATCAGAACAGCCGAGAGCATCGCGCCGACCAGAAGCGTATTGCACAAAATCGTCGGCAGCGGCAGAAGCCACGTTTTTTTGACGTATCGGGTGAGCAAACAGCCAAGCAGCGTCGCTGCTGTGCCGACTACAATATCGAGCGCGGAAACCGTCGAAAACAGGTTCGCGATCAGACAGCCCAGCGTCAGGCCGATGGTGAGAGACGGCTCGATGGCGACGAGCGGGCAGAGGGCTTCTGCTAAGCGGAACTGGATATTTCCGTAGGCGAACGAGGCCGTCAGGATCGTGACCGCGGCGTAGAGGCCCGCAACAAGGCCGTTGAGGGCGATCTGGCGTGTGGTGTAGCTTTTCATAAGATGTTTCCCTTTCTTTGGGGACAAAAAATGGACGCAAATGCGCCCATCCCTGCCGCAGCAGAATTCCTGTGCGGCGATCCCTAGTTTTGTTTAGAGACAGGATGGTTACGAACTGTCTGTTATTCTTCTGCCGCGCAGACCTGCCGGAAGAGCTGTGCCGCGAGAAGTATTCTACAAAACTGCGCGAAAAAAATCAAGCCCCGATTCTGCCCTTGACAAACGGCGGCAAAGCGGGTACTATAGTACCGTCTTTTGAATATTTTGCGTTGATAAGGACAAGTACGGGTTTCCGATGTGCAAAGAGAGCGGCCGGTTGGTGGAAGGCCGCGGCAGAGTTTCCCCGAATATCCCCTTGGAGCATCCGCCTGAACGGAATTTCTCAGTAAGCGCGGACGGGACTTCCCGTTACAGAAGAAGAGTGCCCGAAAGCGTTTTCGGGAATTCAGGTGGTACCGCGGTTTTTCGCCCTGAGCCTTTGCTCGGGGCTTTTTTATTTGTCGAAAACATGATTTCACATGGAGGCATAGAGGTAAGATGGAATACAAACAGACGTTAAACATGACGAAGTCGGGCTTTCCGATGCGCGGCGGTCTTCCGATGCGAGAGCCGGATATGCTCAAACACTGGGAAGAGCTCGACCTTTACAATGAGCTTCTGAAGAAGAACGACGGCAAGCCCCTGTTCTCGCTGCACGACGGCCCTCCGTTCTCCAACGGCGCGCTGCACATGGGCCATGCGCTCAACAAGTGCATCAAGGACTTCATGAACCGCTCGGCGGCCATGCGCGGGTACTACACGCCCTATATCCCCGGCTGGGATAACCACGGTATGCCCATTGAGTCCGCCATCATCAAAAAGAACAAGCTCAACCACAAGGCCATGCCCATCCCCGAGTTCCGTTCGGCGTGCCACGATTTTGCCCAGCACTATATCGATGTCCAGATGGAAGGCTTCAAGCGCCTCGGCGTCGTAGCCGACTGGGAGCATCCGTACAAGACGATGGCCCCGAGCTTTGAGGCGGAAGAGGTCAAGGTCTTCGGCGCGATGTATAAAAAGGGCTATATCTACAAGGGCCTCAAGCCGGTCTACTGGTGCTACCACGACGAGACGGCGCTTGCAGAGGCTGAAATTGAGTATCAGGACGATCCCTGCACGACCGTGTATGTCAAGTTCCCGATGCACGACGATCTCGGAAAGCTCTCGCATTTGGATAAGAGCAAGCTGAGCTTCGTCATCTGGACGACCACGATCTGGACGCTTCCCGGCAACCTCGCCATCGCCCTGAACCCGGTCGACAATTACGTCGTTGTGAAAAATGAAGATAACGGCGAACTGTATATCGTGGCCGAAGCGCTCTGCGAGAAGGTCATGCGCGTCGGCGGCGTCGAGCACTATGAGATCGTCGAGACCCATCCGGGCGCATTCTTTGAAAATATGCTGGCGGACCATCCGTTCCTGCCGAAGACCAGCCGTCTGGTGCTGGCAGATTACGTTACGATGGACTCCGGTACCGGCTGCGTCCACACCGCGCCGGGCTTCGGTGCAGACGACTATCAGACCTGCAAGCGCTACGGCATGGACATGGTCGTTCCCGTGGACGATCAGGGCCGCCACACCGACTACGCGGGCAAATACGCCGGCATGATCGTCGACGACTCGAACGCCGTCATTCTCAAGGACATGAAAGAAGCGGGCTCACTGTTTGCCTCCGAAGAGATCGTCCACTCGTATCCGCACTGCTGGCGCTGCAAAAAGCCCATCATCTTCCGCGCCACGCCGCAGTGGTTCTGCTCGGTGGAATCGTTCAAGGACGAGGCCTGCGCCGCGTGCGACGAGGTCCGCTGGCTTCCTGCGTGGGGTATCGACCGTATGAAGTCGATGATCCGCGAGCGCAACGACTGGTGCATCTCGCGTCAGCGCCGCTGGGGTCTGCCGATCCCCGTGTTCTACTGCAAGGACTGCGGCAAGCCCATCTGCACGGACGAAACGATCGAAAAGATCTCGAAGCTCTTCGGTGAATTCGGCTCGAACGTTTGGTTCGAAAAGGAAGCCGACGAGCTCGTCCCGGAAAACTTCGCCTGCCCGCACTGCGGCTGCAAGCATTTTGACAAGGAGACCGACACGCTCGACGGCTGGTTCGACTCCGGCTCTACCCACTTTGCTTCCATGCTGAAGGATCAGGGCTTCTGGCCGGCGACGGTCTACCTGGAGGGTTTGGATCAGTACCGCGGCTGGTTCCAGTCTTCACTCCTGATCGCTGTCGGCGCGCTGGGAAAAGGGGCTCCCTTCAAAGAGTGCGTCACGCACGGCTGGACCGTCGACGGCGAGGGCAAGGCCATGCACAAGTCGCTCGGAAACGGCGTCGATCCGGCGGACGTGTTCAAAAAGTACGGCGCGGATATCTGCCGCCTGTGGGCCGGCTCTGCCGACTACCATGTCGACGTTCGCTGCTCGGACGCCATCTTCAAGCAGATCAGCCAGAACTATCTGAAGTTCCGCAACACGGCCAAATTCTGCCTCGATAATCTGACCGATTTCGACCCCAACGAGCTGACTGCGCCGGAAGAAATGTCGGAGCTTGACCGCTGGGCCATCACAAAGCTGGGCGAGCTGCTTGTCAAGTGCGAGGCGGCCTATCAGAACTATGAGTTCCTGACGGTTTCTCACGCGGTGAATGATTTCTGCGTCGTAACGCGAGCCTGTATCTCGATATTATCAAGGACCACCTGTACTGCGACGGCAAGGACTCCGCGGTCCGCAAGTCTGCGCAGAGCGCGCTGTGGATGATCCTGGACGCCATGACAAAGGTCTTCGCGCCGATTTTGGCCTTCACCTGCGACGAGATCTGGCTTCAGATGCCGCACCGCGTGGAGGACGACGCAAGAAACGTCCTGTTCAACCAGATGTCCAAGCCGTACACCGAATACGCCCTTTCCGACGAGGAAATGGCCAGGTGGGAGACCGCGTTCAAGGTCCGCTCGGATGTCAACGGCGTTCTCGAGACGGCCAGAGCCGACAAGCGTATCGGCAAGTCCTTAGAGGCGCACGTGGCGCTGACTGCTGTTGACGCGGCGGCTGCCGAGGCCGTGAAGGCGATCTCCGGCATGAACCTTGCAGAGCTCTTCATCGTCTCCAACGTCGCCGTGACCGAAGAAAAAGCGCCCGAGGGCGCGGTCGTGGGCTCCGGCGCGAACTTCCCGGGCCTCACCGTCACCGTCACCGAGGCCACCGGCAAGAAGTGCCCGCGCTGCTGGATGCACTCCACGCAGGCCGACGAGCACGATCTCTGCCCGCGCTGCGCCGCCGTCTGCAAGGCATTGGATGTAGTTTTCGATTGAAATAATTGTGCAAGAGCCGGGGCTTTGCCCCGGCTCTTTTACTGCCTTTGAAGGGTTAGATTACATAGTCCCCGCCGCTTTCGACCTGCATGAGGTCGCGGATGGTGATGGAGTCAAAATAATCGAGCGTCATGTCGTAATATTTCTGCCACATGGGAAGCGTGCGGCAATAGGCGGCTCTCGGGCAGGTGTTGACCGGCGCGGACAGGCACGCCACGGGCGCAAGATCGACCTCCGTCAGACGCAGAATATCTCCGATGCGGTAGTTTTCCGGCGCTTTGGTCAGCCGGTAGCCGCCGCCTTTTCCGTGCTGGCCCTCGACAAGACCGGCCTTGCTCAGAAGCGGCATGATCTTCTCGAGGTACTTGAGCGAAATTTCCTGCCGCTTGGCGACCTCCTTCATGGGCGTAAATACCTCGCCGCGGTGCTCTGCCAGATCGATGAGCACGCGAATGGCGTAGCGGCCTCTTGTTGAGATCATGCTTCGGCCTCCTTTTGTTCCGGGTCAAACGCGCCCGTGATGACGCCGCCGCCGAGGACGATGTCCCCATCGTACAAAACCGCGTACTGGCCCGGCGTGGGGGCCCGCTGCGGCTCATCAAAGACGAGCTCCAAGCCGCCGCCATCGAGAACCGTGACCGAGACCGGCTGCTCGGGGTGGCGGTAGCGGAGCTTGGCTTTGCAGCGGAAGCAAGCGGCGGGCGATTGCCCTGCGATCCAGTTCATATCCGTGACGCGCACGCCGCGGTGGAACAGGTCCTCGCTTTCGCCCAGCACGACGGTGTTGTCCTGCGGGCGAATTTCACAGACGTAGTATTTCTGCGGCAGGCTCAGGCCAAGTCCCCGGTGCTGGCCGATGGTGTAGCGGATGATGCCGCTGTGACGGCCCAGAATTTTGCCGTTTTTATCGATGAAATTGCCGGGCGCGGCCTTTTTGCCGGTGCGAAGCTCGATGATCTTCGCGTAATCGCCGTCAGGCACGAAGCAGATGTCCTGACTGTCCGGCTTGTCGGCGTTGATAAAATCCGATTCCCGCGCCAGCTCTCTAGCTTCGGTCTTGCGCAGCTCGCCGAGGGGGAAAAGCGTCCGGGAAAGCCTTTCCTGCGTCATGTCGTAGAGCACGTAGCTCTGGTCCTTCGTCTCGTCGAGCGCCTTTCGGAGCTGATATTTGCCGTTTTCAAACGTGAT
>ERZ808252.1321-NODE-1321-length-18544-cov-3.620098_pt1 | contig 18544 bp, 16 predicted proteins | sample MGYA00521242_ERZ808252 | MGnify/ENA primary metagenome ERZ808252 (study PRJEB31516, sample SAMN03275581) | gut metagenome | biome: mammalia-associated habitat; material: feces | host: Papio cynocephalus | place: Kenya | collected 2012-08-07 ...
GACAGCATTCGAGAGTCGCGCTTGATGAGGCTGAAAGCCCCCAACTACCCCAAGCCATATATCTCCCATGAGAACATGGCTGGGAGTGTCACCCCACACCCTTATTCCTCGTGCCTGCGTGCTGGAGCATCAGCCAATTATATTCTTATCAATGATGAGCGACGGCCAACGGAAAGGGAGATGCTTAGGTTGCAGGGGTTTCCTGATGACTTCAAGATTGTGGTGCCGTATGGGCAGATTAAGCATCAGGTGGGTAATTCCGTGGCTGTTCCAGTAATTTCTGCGGTAGCCAGGCAAATGCTGCTGGCATTAAAGATGTATAATTCATAATTGGCATGATACTGACAATCGAACAGGCAAAACAGGCTTTGGATATGGTCCTGGGCAAGGGACGTTCCCACATGTACAAACCTATACAAGTGGCAGAAATCTTGTATAGGGACAGGGTAAAGGGTGGATGCCAGCCTGTCGCGGATGCCTTCCGGGAGATTAGAGTCTTGTAGGCTCGCTTAACGGACACCGCCCCCGCAATTCAACAATTGAATTGCGGGGGCGGTGCGTTCAGTGCTTGTCGCCTGGCTTGTGTTCCCGTGTTCCTGGCTTGTGTTTCTTTTCCCGCTGCCTTTGCAGTTCCTTGTGCTTCTCCTTGTCGGAAATGGTGATGTGGATGTGTCCGTTTGGCTGCTTGGTGAAGAGCATCACCTCGCGCTTGATGGAGTGCCTGGCATGGTCGTAAATCTTGGCGGAGTCGAAAGCCTTGCCGCGCACGCGGGTCTCGAAGTGCAGGTGGTGGGTGGTGGCACGTCCCGTGCGCCCCTCCAGCGCGATGGGCTGGCCCGCGTGTACCCACGCGCCCTTCTTCACCAGGTTGCGCGAGTTGTGGCTGTAGGCTGTCTCCAGTCCGTTGGCATGGCGGATGACGATGAAGTTTCCGTAGGCGTAGTAGGGGCCGCTCAGGATGACCTCGCCCGGGAAAGCCGCCCGTATTGTGTCGTTTGGCCTGGTCTTGATATCCGTGCCGCCGTGCCTTCTGCTTCCGCCGAAGGGGCTTATCACCTTGCCTCCGGGAAGCGGGTAGCACCAGTCCTCCTGGGCATAGTCGGCAAAGTTGATGGAGAATTGCCTCGACCTCTCGAATGGGTCTTTTGAGGCCGCCACCCTCATCACCTGCCACTCGTCGATGTCCACCTCCTCCTGGGCCTGCCCCTTGTGGTTTTGTGCGAGGCAGGCTGTGGAGAGGCTCATGAGCAGGAGCATTGTGCAGATTAGTCTCGTCATGGTTTGATGAATATGCCGTTCATGTTGCGCCCCGTGTTGATGGTCTCGCGCCTCGCGCTGTAGTAGAGCGGGCTGGTCATGGTGCAGATTCCCTGGATGTGGATGTCCCTTACTCCCGCCTCGCTTAGTTGCCAGCGGTTGGCCTCCCACAGGTCCAGGTGCCACTTCTCGCCCCCGCCGGCGCAGGGGAAGCGTTTGGCAATGCGCCCCATGGGAAACCCTGCCTGCAGGAATGCCCCATACACCTCGTCGCCCACCTCGAAGCGTGGCAGCGATATGCCAGGCCCGATGATGGCGTGCAAGCGCTCCGTGTGGCTGTCCATCAGGCAGGCTGTCTTGGCGGCGATGCCTGCCACCGTGCCCCGCCAGCCCGCGTGGACGGCGGCCACCATGCGGGTGTGGTCATCATAGAGCAATACGGGGATGCAGTCGGCCGTCTTCACGCACACGCACAGGCCAGGCCGGTCGGTGAAGACCGCGTCCGTGTCCTCGGGTCTTCCCGCATGTTCCACGCGCAGGATGTGGCTGGAGTGTGTCTGGCGGGGCAAGGCCAGGTCCTGCAGGTGCAGTCCCATGTCCTCCACACCGCATCCCTTGCCTGTGGTGAAGGCCGTGAGCCACGGGGGCGTGTCGTATATGATCAGGCTACTCATCCTCGTACTCGTAGTCCTCCAGGTCGTCGATGTCCTCCACGAGTCCGTCTCCGTCCAGTACCTCTATCTCCTCGTCCTCGCCCTCGTCCTGCATCTCGCTCTTGAGCCACTCGGGGTCTTTGTTCCTGTGTACCAGAGTCTCGCCCTGCGCGATGGCCTGCAGCTTGTTGCTCTCGCTGTTGAGCTCTCGCCACAGCACATCCTTGAGTTCCTGCATGCCCAGTCCCGCCACCGCGCTGATGAACACGTGGGGGATGTCCTGGGGCAGTTCCTCGGCCAGCATGTCCATGAGTTCCTGGTCCAGCAGGTCACACTTGGTGATGGCCAGCACGCGCTGCTTGTCCAGCAGTTCGGGATTGAAGGTGCTCACCTCCCGCAGCAGGATTTCGTACTCCTTGCTTATCGAGTCGGTGTCGCCGGGCACCATGAAGAGCAGGAGCGAGTTGCGCTCGATGTGCCTCAGGAATCTCAGTCCCAGCCCGCGCCCCTCGGCCGCCCCCTCGATGATGCCGGGGATGTCGGCCATGACGAATGACTGGTTGTCGCGGTAGGGCACGATGCCCAGTGACGGCTCCATAGTGGTGAATGGGTAGTTGGCTATCTTGGGACGTGCACTGGAGAGTGCGCTCAGCAGCGTGCTCTTGCCCGCGTTGGGGAATCCCACCAGTCCCACATCGGCCAGCAGTTTCAGTTCCAGCACGACGGTCATCTCCCGCATGGGCTCACCGGGCTGCGCGAATCGCGGGGCCTGGTTGGTGGAGGTGCGGAAGTTCCAGTTGCCCAGTCCTCCGCGCCCGCCCTTGAGCAGCGTCACCACCTGTCCGTCCTCGGTCACGTCGCACAGGTACTCGCCCGTCTCGGCATTGTAGGCCACGGTGCCGCATGGCACATCGATGTAGCGGTCCTCGCCCTTGGCTCCTGTGCTCCGGTTCTGCCCGCCGTTGCCGCCGTGCCCCGCGAAAATGTGCCGCTCATAGCGCAGGTGCAGCAGTGTCCAGTAGTTGTGGTTGGCGCGCAGGTACACGTTTCCGCCCCGCCCGCCGTCGCCTCCGTCGGGGCCGCCGTTGGGGATATACTTGGCCCGGTGCATGTGTGCCGAGCCCCGCCCGCCCTTGCCCGAGCGGCAGTATATCTTCACATAGTCAACGAAGTTCGACTCCGCCATCAGCCCAGCTGGTCAAGGAACGCGAAGATGGCTCCTGTCATCTCCTCCTTTGAGGGATGGTCGGCCCATCGGAATGTGTGGCGTATGCCTTCCTTCTCAAACCATTCCGCCAGCGGGGCCGTCTGTCTGTTGTACACCTCGAAGCGCTTGCGTATCGTCTCCTCGTTGTCGTCGGCGCGGCCCTGTTCCTTGGCGCGGTTGAGCAGTCGTGCCATCAGGATGTCCTCGCTCACCACCAGCTCTATCATCACTCCCATCTCGTCTCCCCGCTCGGCCAGCATCTTCTTCAGAGCCTCGGCCTGTGCGATGGTGCGCGGGAACCCGTCGAAGATGACCCCCTTGCCTGCGGGCATCCTGTCGTATGTCTTGGCCAGGATGTCAATCATCAGCGAGTCGGGGATGAGCTGCCCGTTGTTGATGTAGCCCTGCGCCAGTTTGCCCAGTTCGGTCTCGGCCTTTATCTGTGCGCGCAGCACATCGCCGGTGCTGATGTGGCCCATGCCGTACTTTTTCACTATCATGTCGCTGTAGGTGCCTTTCCCTGAACCGGGGGCGCCAAAGATGATGATGTTCTTCATAATCAAGTATGTTGTGTGGAAATGTGTTTAGTCCTTGTGTGAAACGCCCTCCCCCCAGGCCCCTTTCCTTTCGGGGCGGTCGGTCTGTGGCCGCTTTGCCCCGGCTTGCGTGCCGGTGCCTTCGGGGGGCGCGGCCTCACTGGGGCACCAGCGTGTAGATGTCGCGTGTGTTGCGGCCCTGCCCGTCGTAGTCCAGTCCGTAGCCCACGATGAAGTCGTTGGGGATTTCCAGGCAGCAGTAGCGTATGTCCAGTTGCGCCTGCAGCTTGCCGGGCTTGAGCAGCAGGGTGCACACGTCGATGCTGCTGGGGTTCTGCTTCCTGAGTGTGTCCAGCATGTGCGCCATGGTGATGCCCGTGTCCACGATGTCCTCCACCACGATTACCGGGCGTCCGGTGATGTCCACGCTGAGCCCGATGAGTTCCCGTATGGCACCCGTCGTGTGTGTCCCCTCGTACGAGGTCAGTTTCACGAATGAGATCTCGCACGGGAGGTCAATCTCCCTCATGAGGTCGGCGGCGAAGATGAATGCCCCGTTCAGTACTGCCAGGAATATGGGGCTCTGCCCCTTGTAGTCCTCGTTGATACGCGACGCGACGGCCTTCACCCGCTGTAGGATCTCTGCTTCGGGAATTGAGATGGCAAAGGTCTTGTCCTTTACCTGAATGATTGGTCTGCTGCTCATGACATGTGTGTAATGTGGCGCAAAATTATGAAAATTTCCCCACAGACAGGCTCTGCGGGGTGATTTTCTTGCCGGGGCGGGCGCGCATGTACCGTGGAAAGCAGTACCTTTGCAGCATGGCAAGCGTGATGACACCTGTGCGTATGGCGCGGATGCTGCGCCCGCGGCCCGATGACGCCCACAAGGGCACCATGGGCCATGCCCTGCTGGTGGCGGGGAGCGCGGGCGTGGGCGGCTGTGCCGTGCTGGCGGCCGAGTCGTGCCTGCGTGCCGGGGTGGGCAAGCTCACCGTGTGCACGCCCGTGTGCAACAGGCTTCTGGTGCAGGTGTCTGTGCCCGAGGCCGTGCTGAGGACGTTGCCCCACCTGGGGGTGAACGCCCCCTCGTCCGACGCGCGTGGCTACTCCCAGTGGCAGGCCGTGGGCATTGGCCCGGGTATCGGGCCCGATGCCGGCGTCTTGCTGCACAGCGTGCTGGCTCTCTCCGCGCCTCTTCCCCTGGCGGTGGATGCCGATGCCCTGCGCGTCCTGGCAGTCTGCCCGGAGTGGGTGGGGCTGTTGCGCGGGCGCGCCGTGCTCACTCCCCATGGCGGCGAGATGCTTGCGCTGGCCCGCGGGCTGCTGGCCTGTGAGGGCGGCCTCTCCGGCGGCGACGCACTCCTGCGGGCAGCTTGCCGCCTTGCCGTCGAGGCAGGTGTGTGGGTGGTGCTCAAGGGACATCCCACCCATGTGTGCCACCCTGATGGCCGGGTGGACTTGTGCCCCAGGGGCAATGCCGGCATGGCCACCGCAGGGGCGGGCGATGTGCTCACGGGCATTGTCACGGGCCTGCTGGCCCAGGGCTACGAGCCGGGGCAGGCGGCCAGTCTGGGCGTGTGGCTGCACGCCACGGCGGGCGACCGCGCCGCAGGCCGCCTCGGGCAGGAGGCCATGCTGGCGCGGGACATCATAGCGCATCTGTGCGAGGCATGGAGTGAACTGCACAAGGCCGGATGAACGGACGGGCGTACACCCGCAAAACCGAAAAATCGTAAGACAAGATATGAACATCACAAGGAACATGACTCTGGCCCTGCTCATGGCAGTGGCTTTGGGCGCGCAGGCACAGACCGAGGTCGCCCCTTTCGTGCCCGGCAGCACGCTGGAGGGAATCTCCTATTTCCTCCCGCGCACCGTCTTTCGTGTGACCGTCAAGGCCGACAAGACCGTGACCAGGCCTGGTGACTTCCACAAGTATGCCGAGCGCTACCTGCACCTCAAGAATGTGCCCGCCACCGAGAGCGTGCACTGGGAGATAAAGAGCGTCACGCTGGAGCCCTATGGCGTGCCCGACAAGACCAAGGCATACAGCATCAGGCTCAAGAGCAAGACGGTGGCTCCGCTGGTGGGCCTGAGCCGCGACGGCATCCTGCTGAGCATCAACACCGATGCCGAGGAGACCGCCCTGCCCGCCCTGCCTCAGCCGTCCCAGGACCCCGCTCCCGCCGACCCCCGCTCCTTCATGACACAGGAGATACTGGCGGCGGGCAGCGTGGCCAAGATGGCCGAACTCTGCGCGCAGGAAATCTATGACATACGCGAGAGCCGCAACGCGCTGGTGCGCGGCGAGGCCGACAACACCCCTAAGGACGGGGCGCAACTGCAGCTCATGCTCAGCCAGCTGGCCCGGCAGGACCAGGCACTCACCTCGCTCTTCGCCGGCACCACACACACCACCCACGAGGTGTTCTCCATGACCTATGACCCCACGCAGGAGACCGAGCGGGATATCCTGTTCCGCTTCTCGCGCAAACTGGGTGTGGTGGATGCCGATGACCTGGCCGGCGACCCCGTGTATGTGCGTGTCAAGTGCACCGAGACGCTTCCCGCCCCTGTGGTTGACGAGCAAGTGGCCAAGAAGAAGGCCAAGATGGAGAAGGGCGTATATTATAATGTGCCGGTGCGGGCCAGGCTCACCGTCTACGACTCCGACCGCGAGTACTGCACGCTGGAGACCCCCATGGGGCAGTTCGGGCGCGTGGAGATACTCTCGCACCTCCTCTTCGACAAGAAGACCACTACCAAGGTGACCTTCTTCCAGAGCACGGGCGGCACCAAGGATGTGATGGAGTAGCGCGTCTCCCTCCCGTTCGGGGGCGCGGGGGCCGTCCGGTCACCGGGCGCGCCCGCAGGGTTCCGCCGCATGCGGGCCCGCCAGGTGCGGGTGGCACGAGACGTGGCGGGCAGGAAACGGACAAGTGCAAAAAAAGTCCCATACAACCATGGACAGAGAAAAGGACATTTACAGAGTGACCATCGCGGGCAGCATCATCAATGTGGTGCTGCTCGTTGTCAAATTTGCGGCGGGCGTGTTCGGCCACTCGGCCGCGATGATTGCCGATGCCGTGCATTCGCTCACCGATTTCGCCACCGATGTGGTGGTGCTGGTGTTTGTGCGCCTTGGCAGCAAGCCTGCAGACCACGGGCATGACTTTGGGCACGGCAAGTACGAGACCCTCGCCTCGGCCATCATAGGCGTGTCGCTGCTGGCCGTGGGCGTGATGATATTCTGCTCGGGGGTGGGCAAGACATGGCGCGCGCTCCATGGTGAGGCACTTCCCGCCCCGGGCATGGTGGCCCTGGCGGCCGCTGTGGCCAGTGTGGTTCTCAAGGAGTGGGCCTACCGCTTCACCGTGCGCGTGGGCACGCGCTGCCACTCGGAGGCTGTCGTGGCCAATGCCTGGCATCACCGCAGCGACGCGCTCTCCTCGGTGGGCACCGTGGCGGGCATAGGCGGGGCCATCCTGTTGGGCGACCGCTGGACGGTGCTTGACCCCCTGGCCTCCATCGTGGTGAGCCTCTTCATCCTGAAAGCCGCGTGGAGGCTGGTGATGCAGAGCATGAGCGAACTCACCGACGCCAGCCTGCCCGATGAGGTCGAGGCCGAGATAATGCACATCGCGGCCAGCGAGCCGGGCGTGAGCGGCATACACCACCTGTGCACGCGCCGCATGGGCAACAGCGTGGCCATCGAGATGCATGCCCGCATGCCGGGCGGCACGCCGCTGGCCGAGGCGCACAGCCATGCCACGGCCATCGAGCGGAGAATCAAGGAGCGCTTTGGCGAGGAGACTCATGTAATCATTCACCTGGAGCCTGTCAAGGAAGAGTAGGCCGAGGGCATGAAGACACCTCCAGCGCGCTCCGGGGCCGTGGGCGTGGGGTGGAGGCAAGCCTTCGGGTGAACACTCCCGCGGCCGTCCCCAAAAACGCATGCGGCTGCATGTGCCATCGCAGCGCACTGCGTTGGCGGATGCAGCGCGCTGCGATAGCGGATGCGGCGCGCTGCGGCAGGACGGCTCCGCATGTGCCGCTGGTTTGGCGGGCTTGCCTCTCCCGTGCGGAAACGAGGAAGGGGAGGCCGGACATGGTGTCCGGCCTCCCCTTTCCTGTATGCCGCAGTCGCGGGGTGTTACAGCTTGTTGGCACTGCCCAGCACGTCCACAATCTTGTGGATGTACAGTCTCTTCATACTCTCGCGGGCGGGCTTCAGATACTGGCGGGGGTCGAAGTCACCGGGATACTCGGCAAGGTGCTTGCGGCTGTCATGGCCAGGCGGGAGTCGGAGTCGATGTTGATCTTGCACACCGCGCTCTTGCTCGCCTCGCGCAGCTGGTCCTCGGGTATGCCCACGGCGTCGGGCAGCTTGCCGCCGTACTTGTTGATGGTGTCCACCTCTTCCTGGGGTACGGACGATGCACCGTGCAGCACGATGGGGAAGCCGGGAAGCTTCTTCTCAATCTCGTGCAGGATGTCGAATGCCAATGGGGGAGGCACGAGCCTGCCAGTCTTGGGGTCACGTGTGCACTGCTCGGGGGTGAACTTGTAGGCTCCGTGGCTGGTGCCGATGGAGATGGCCAGGGAGTCGCATCCGCTGCGGGTGCTGAAGTCAATGACCTCCTCGGGCTTGGTGTAGTGTGACTCTGCGGCGGAAACCTCGTCCTCCACACCGGCCAGCACACCCAGCTCGGCCTCTACGGGCACATCGTGCGCGTGGGCGTATTCCACCACCTTCTTTGTCAGGGCGATATTCTCCTCGTAGGGGAGTGAGGAGCCGTCAATCATCACGCTTGAGAAGCCGTGGTCGATGCAGTCCTTGCAGAGCTCGAAGGTGTCGCCGTGGTCCAGGTGCAGCACAATCTGGGGATGCTCGCAGCCCAGTTCCTTGGCGTACTCCACGGCACCCTGTGCCATGTAGCGCAGGATGGTGCCGTTGGCATAGTTGCGCGCGCCCTTGGACACCTGCATGATCACGGGTGACTTGGTCTCCACGGAAGCCTGCACGATGGCCTGCATCTGCTCCAGGGTGTTGAAGTTGAAAGCGGGGATGGCGTAGCCTCCCTTGATTGCCTTGGCAAACATCGCGCGGGTGTTCACCAGGCCCAATTCCTTGTAACTTGTCATTGCTTTGAAGTTTTAATAATACTGGAATATCTGTTCTTTCTTTCTGTCTCATGCTTTGCGGCACTGCAAAATTAGCACAAATATGGGGAATAGTGTCCCGCGCGGGCGCGTTTTTTCTCCCCGGCGGCTTTTGCCTGCCGCTCTGGCTCAGAGTTCCTTGACCAGGTAGGCCACGGTGGGCAGGTGGTCGCTGTAGCCGTCGAGCCACACGCCGGAGGCAGTGGTGCGCAGGGGGCTGCCCTTGTACTTGCCCTCCTGCTGTATGAGCCAGTCGCGGCGGAAGATGTGCCAGGAGTACAGGGTGAGGTGGCGGTAGTCCTTCTTCTTGTCCACATCGAGCAGGTTGCGGCTCAGCACAATCTGGTCAAAGAGGTTCCAGCCGCCCTTGTAGGAGAGTGTGCCCTGCCCCTTGTCGCGCAGGATGCCCCACCAGGGGTTGAAGAAGTCCAGCCTGCCCACCTGGTCCATTCTCCTCTTGGCTCCCAGGAACTTGGCCATCGACGTGTTGTCGGGGTCGTCGTTCATGTCCCCCATCACGATGACGCGCATGTCGGGCTGTGCCTTCATGATGCTGTCGGTCATGTGGCGCACCTGCTTGCCGCCCCAGTCGCGGTATTTGCCCACCGCCGCGCGGCTGGGCCAGTGGCACACCACAAAGGTGATGTCGTCGCCTGCCAGTTTGCCCTGCACGGTGAGGAAGCCGCGCGTGGCGTGGGTGGTGTCACCGTCCTCGTAGACGTAGGGCTGCAGCCAGCTCTTCACGGGAGTGAAGAAGCGGGGGTTGTAGATCAGGGCGCAGTCGACGCCCCGCTTGTCGGGCCCCTCGATGTGGATGTACTTGAAGCCGCGCTCCCGCATGGCGGGCTGCGAGGTGAGGTCGCGCATCACGTTGTCGTTCTCCACCTCGGACACGCCGATGACGCTGGCGCCTATGCCGGGGAGTTTGTCCTGCCCGAGCTCGAGCAGCACCCTGGCCATGTTGGCGAGCTTGTGCTCGTACTTCATCTTGTTCCAGTGGTACGAACCGCTGGGCAGGAAGTCGTAGTCGTTCTTGCCCGCGTCGTGGATGGTGTCAAACAGGTTCTCCTGGTTGTAGAAGCCTACCGCGTAGCATCCGAATTTCTTCTGCGCGAGCGCGGACGGCATGGCGGCTGCCAGCAGGCAGAGCAGTATGAGTGTCTTTCTCATGTCGTTTTGTTGTTCTTGTGAATGAGTTGTTTCCTTTTGCCGCAAAGTTAACCCCTTTTTGTGAAACGGGGAAGGATCTTCCCCCTTTTCTCTACAGGCGGAAACTCATGCTCCGGGCAGCGCGTGTCTTCCGCCCCGCCCGTGTGGCGCGGGCGTGCCACACGGGCGGGGCATCCGCCAACGGACTGTGCGCCAGGGCGGTGTGTGCCGTGTGCACATTATATATATAAGTCGGGTGCGCGCGTGACAACGAGCGTGGATGCCGTGCTCTGGCGTGCGCCGTTGTCATTCTCCTGTCACAATTTAGGATGCCGGGGATTAAAAAAGAGGAAAATCGCATTCCGTTTGCAATATTTTCGCTTACTTTGCACTGCTTAGACCAACTGGCAAAAATTAGGGACAAGATATGAAAAATGAATTTCTGGCGGTGCTGCTGCTGGCTGCATCTGCCTCGCAAGCCATCGCGCAGGACAGCATCCCCGAGGTGGAGAAGGAACTCAAGCAGGATAACGCTGCGTTTGTCTTCACCGAGTCGCAACTGGGCGAGGACGAGGACATGACACAGAACGTGATTATGATGAACTCCAACAACAACGTGTATTCCAGCAACGTGGGATACCGGTGGAGTCCGGCCCGGTTCAAGTTCCGCGCCTACAACAGCCGCTACAGCGACATCTACATGAACGGCGTGAGGGTCAACAACGGCGAGACGGGGCAGTTCAACTACTCCACCATCGGAGGCATGAATGACGCGACACGCGGCATCGACGCGTCATCGCCCTTCGAGTCCAACAGCTTCAGCATGGCCGGACTGGGCGGAAGCAACAACTACGACTTCCGCGCCAGCCACTACGCGGCGGGCAACAAGGTGACCCTCTCGGGGGTCAACCGCAACTACACCATGCGCGGCATGTACACCTATGCCAGCGGACTCGGCCAGAAGGGGTGGGCGTTCATGGGCACCGTGGGCTACCGCTGGGCCAACATGGCCACCAGCAACGTGGAGGGCAACTTCTACAACAGCCTCGCCTATTTCCTAAGCCTGCAGAAGGTAATCAACGACAGGCACTCCCTGAACCTCGCCACCTGGGGAAGCCCCACAGAGCGCGCACAGCAGGGGGCCAGCACCGACGAGGCATACTGGCTGGCCAATGACCGCCAGTACAACCCCTACTGGGGCTACCAGGACGGCAAGAAGCGCAACAGCCGCGTGGTGAACAACTACGAGCCCAGCGCGCTCCTCACATGGGATTTCCAGATAAAGGACAACATGAAGCTGACCACCAGCGCGTTCTTCAAGTACGCGATGTACAGCAGCACCAAACTCAACTACAACGGACAGAACCCCGCTCCCGACTACTGGAAGAACTTCCCCAGCAGCAACGTGAACGTGTGGAAACAGGAACAGGGGGCCGACTGGAACGCCTGGCAGGACAGTTACGACTACTGGACGGCCAGCAAGCGCAACCGCCAGATCAACTGGGACAAGCTCTACTACACCAACCAGCAGCTCAACGCCAGCGGGCATGACGCCGTGTACTGGGTGGAGGCCAAGCACAACGACCACCTGGTGACCAACCTGGGAAGCACCTTTGACTGGGACATCGACCGCACCACCAAGTTCAGGGCCGGACTGCAGCTCGCCTCCAACAAGGGCATGCACTACACCACCATGGAGGACATGCTGGGCGGAGCGTACTTCCACAACGTGAACACATATGCACTCGGTGACTACGCGTCCACAGACCCGCGCGTGCAGTATGACCTCAACAACCCCAACAGGGCCATACGCGAGGGCGACCGCATGCGCTACGACTATGACCTGTGGAACCAGAGCGCGCGCCTGTGGGCGGGCATCACCAAGGACAAGGGCATCAGCCACAACTTCATCACAGCCAGGGTGGGCGGCACGCAGATGTGGCGGGACGGCCACATGGACAACGGCATGTGCGCCGGATACAGTTATGGCAAGAGCGGAAAGGGCTATTTCCTGGACGGGGGCTTCAAGATGGGCTCCACGCTCAACCTGGGCAAGGGCAACGCCCTCAGCATGGGCGTGGGCTACGAGGCGCGCGCGCCGCAGGCCAGCGTGGCCTTTGAGAGTCCCGAGATGAACAACAACTTCGTGCGTAACCTCAAGAACGAGAAGATTGCCTCGGCCGAGTTGAGTTACGCCTACAACGGCAGTTGGCTGCGCGCCAACCTCACTGGATACTTCACCCGCACCTATGACGGCACCGAGTGGCAGAACTACTACAACGACGACGAGAACTCCTTCACCTACAACAGCCTCAACGGGGTGGAGAAGAACTACTACGGCGCGGAACTCGGCCTGGACTTCAAGGTGACAAGCTCCTTCGACATCAATGTGCTCGGCACCTGGGCCGAGGCCGAATACGCAAGCAACACCGACGTGACCTACATGGTGAGCACCAGCGCCGAGCAGAAGACGGATGTGTGCTACAACAAGGGCATGCGCGAGAGTGGCACGCCCCTGGCAGCAGCCAGCATCGGCCTCAACTACCGCGTGAAGGGCTGGTACCTGAGCCTGATAGGCAACTACTATGACCGCATCTACCTGTCCTACAGCACCAACCGCCGATATGTGAAGAACATGATAAACGCCAACCTGCAGCACAATGACGGCACATTCGATGTGCCCGACCAGGCCAAGGGCGATGGTGGGTTCATGCTGGACGCAAGCATAGGCAAGCAGTTCCGACTGGGGCACAACCCGCTCAGCGTGAACCTCATGCTCACCAACATCCTCAACAACCGTGGCATCACCACCGGCGGATACGAGCAGAGCCGCAGCGACTACAGCACCAACAGCGTCACGGGAGCCACCTCGGAGCGAAAGTACTCCTTCTCCAGGAACCCCAAGAAGTACTATGCGCAGGGATTCAACTTCATGCTCAACCTCAACTACCGCTTCTGAGCGGACTGGCACATACATTATATATATTATATGGAACACCGCAATATGAAAACCAAGAATATTCTCCTCGCCGCCTGCATGCTGGCCGGCGGAATGCTGATGGCCGCCTGCATGGACGGCGACTGGGACGCGCCCAAGCACGAGAACCCTCCCTATGGCAACAACGGGATAGACACCGCGTCGGCCGGGCTGGTCACCATCGCCGACCTCAAGCGCATGTACCCCAAGTACGCGCAGAACTACACCGTGACCGAGATGAAGCAGGAAGGCCGCCTCAAGTGCTATGTGACGGGAAATGACATCCAGGGAAACCTCTACAACAGCATCGCGGTGCAGGACAAGAACGGGGACGCGCTCATCGTCTCCATCAGCGAGAGCAACCTCTATGGCTACCTGCCCGTGGGACAGGAGATTATCATCGACACCAAGGGACTCTACATCGGCGGCTACGGACAGCAGCCCCAGATAGGCCAGCCTTACCGGAAGAACGCGACCAGCGACGAGTATGTGAGCCGCATGTCCTCATCGCTGTGGGCATCGCATGTGCGCATCCTGCCCACCAAGAAGAAGGACATCGAGATTCCCAGGTACACAGCAGAGCAGTTCGCAGACCTTGACATCACACAGAATTGCGGCAAACTGATGACCATCACGGGCGTGGAGATTGACGGAGCGGACGGGAAACTCACCTGGGCTTCCTCGAAAAATTCGAGCGGCACCTCGGTGACCCTCTATTTCAAGGGTGTCCCACACAGCCTCATGGTATATACAAGCACCTATTGCGACTTTGCCAATGTCGTGGTGCCCAAGGGAAAACTCAACCTCACGGGCATCTGGAAACGCTACGGGGACAAATGGGAACTTATCCTGCGCAGCGAAGAGGACATCGAGGTGGCGAAGTGACAACAATCCAGAGCAGAACTCTTATCACAAAAACAATAAAACCAACAAGACAATGAAAAAGATTTTCAAACTGATGACGCTGGCACTGGCTGGTGCCATGTTCATGGTCGCGTGTGACGACACGCCCGCTCCCTACAACCCCGGTGGCGGTGAGGGTGGCGGTGACGACACTACCAAGGTGGACACCCTGGACATCACCTGTGCCAAGGCCGTGGAGCTGTGCACCGCCCTGGCCGATGGCGCAAGCTCTACCGAGACTTATGCCATCACGGGCTACATCACGGATGTGTATGCTAAAATTAACAATGGTCAGCAGAGTTTCTGGATGTCGGACAACAATGACGGGCAGAAGGTGGTTCAGGCTTACTGGGCCAACCTGCCCGAGGGCGTGGAGAAGTTTACCGCAGGCTCAAAGGTGAAGATTACAGGCAAACTGCTCAAGTATGTGAAGACTGACGGCACGGTGGTGACCGAGGTGAAGAACGCCGATGTGGAGATACTGGAGAATGGCGGAAGCCAGCCTGGCGGGGCTAAGGGTACAGGCACAGAGGCAGACCCCTTTAACGTGGCAGGCGTTATTGCCTACATCAACACACTGGGTGCAGATGTGAATTCTGAAGTTGAGGTATATGTCAAGGGTAAGGTTTCTGCCAATTCAACCAGCGATGCCACCATCGCGACATACGGCAACATGACCTTTGACATGATTGATGAAGGTTACGCTACTGCTATCTTCAAGGCATTCCAGGTTTATGGCCCAGGCAAACAGAAGTTCACATCGGTAAGCCAGATTGCCGTGGGCGATGAAGTAGTGGTATGCGGTAAGGTCGTAAACTATAAGGGCAACACTCCCGAGACAGTAGGCAAGGGTCAGTCCTATGTGGTTTCCATCAATGGTAAGACGGAGTTGCCTGGCGGCGGCGAGACTCCCGACACTCCAGGTGAAGGCCTGGGGGAAGTGTCTGGAAACACTATTACGTTGGCGGCTTCTGCTGCGCGTCTGGATAACGCGGCAGAAGCAAACACACTTACGCTGAAGGATGGAACAACGCTTGTTTTCGAAGCAGGCAGTAACCAGAATGCCCCAAAGTTCTACACTACTGGTTCGAGCATCCGTATGTATCCTAATAACACACTCACTGTGAAAGCGACAAAGAAAATTGCATCTATTGTTATTACTTGTGGTTCTTCGAAGGGCGTTGTCGGTAATGCCAGTGGTAACATTAAGGCAGAACCAGGTGAAGTGAATATAGGTGAGGATACTGTGACGATTGAATCCGTGAACGCAAACTCAACGGTCATTACAGATACGTCTACAGAAACCAAGATACAGTCTCAGGTTTATGTGAAGTCAATAGCCATCACTTACGCAGAGTGATTTCTTAAAGACCTTCTTGTGGCCTTGCTGAAGAAAGGCGAATCTCACAAAAGGGGCGCATCGTAATGGTGTGTCCCTTTGTGTGTTTTATGTGTTCGCTTGGTGTGGAGCACTTTCCTTGCTGAAGATTTGGCGGATAGAGGAAAAAGGTCGTACCTTTGCACGCGGAATTTACATTAACTCGTCCCTTATCCACTTCCTGGCGCAAGGCCGGAAATTCGGGGACACAAAACCATAATACAAAGATGAAGAAAGGATTGCATCCCGAAAACTATCGTCCCGTTGTGTTCAAGGACATGAGCAACGGCGACATGTTCCTCAGCCGCTCAACCTGCAAGACCACTGACACGGTGGAGTTCGAGGGCGAGACCTACCCCGTGGTGAAGTTGGAAATCTCCAGCAGCTCACACCCCTTCTACACAGGCAAGAGCAAGTTGGTGGACACCGCAGGACGCGTGGACAAGTTCATGAGCCGCTACGGGAACCGTCAGAAGAAGTAATCTCCGGCACGAGCACATCTGCCCGTGAAGGAAGGCATAGAGGAAAGGTGTGGGTACGAATGCGTATCCGCACCTTTTCACTTTCCCCTTGGCATCCGTCGGGGGAGGCGCGCTCATGGCATGGTTGGAGTTTGCCGGAAGAATCCTTGAGGGTTACTTTGCCTGTGGGAAAACACGCACCCGCGCCTGGCCATGGATTTCCCTGTTCCCGAAATGGGAGGCAGATGAGGCACCGTGTGCCGGCATGCGATACCAGTGAGGGGCAAACCTGGGTGCGTGGAGTCATGCTTGACGAAATATTACGAGACTGAAAGAGATGAGAATGAAATATGTTCTTTTGTTGGCAACGCTTTTCCTGGCTGCCTGTGGCGAGGACTTGCCCACTCCATCTGGAGGGGATGCCAACACCAACAGCAATGCCGCGCTGGTGGGCCCGGCAGGCGAGAGTCATGTGACAGAGAGCAGCGGCACGAACTGCGCGCAGGTGTCCATGCGCCTGGAGATGCCACACCTCAAGGGGGGCACGCAGAATCTCTTTGTAGTGCACACGCTTGGTGACGGTACGGTGAATTACTGCATGGAGTATGACTGCTCGCTGCGTGCGAGCCGCTGGACTGCTTACCGCTGGTACAGGGGGCTCAGTTCCAAAGAAACCGCATGGAACCGCAACAACTGGAAACACGGATATACTTTCAATGGATACGGAGGCAGGAGTGACCCCTTCCAGCCAGACCCGCTTATCCCGAGCCAGTACCAGTCGACCCTTGCCGACCATGCGGGCAACGGGTATGACCGCGGGCACATGCTGGGCAGTGCTGACCGCCTGAACTCGAAGGACGCCAACGGGCAGACTTTCTACCTTTCCAACATGCACCCGCAGTTGAGCGGATTTAACCAGAAAGGCATTTGGTATAACCTGGAGAACCGCCTGCGCAACGAGTATGACAAGGACAGTTTCCGCGACACGCTCTATGTGGTCAAGGGAGGCACTATCGCGCAGGGACAATACAAAAAGGGCAAGAACAACCTGCCTGTCCCCAAATACTTCTACATGGCCATCCTGTGCAAGAACGGCGAGAAGACGCAGGGGGGCTACAAGGCCATTGCCTTCTGGATGGAGCACAAATCCAACGAGGACACCAACTTTGCCAAGTACGCCATCAGCATAGACGAACTGGAGAAGAAGACGGGCATCGACTTCTTCTGCAACCTGCCCGATGACATCGAGAGCCGGGTGGAGAGCAACCTGGTGCCTGGAGCCTGGGGGCTGAGATGAGCCCCAGCGCAGTGCCCGACGCAGGCCGTGTGTGGCACGCGCCCCTTTCTTTCTGTGGAGCATTCCCTTTGGGCGACTTTCCCGGGAAGCAATCCGCCCGTCATGCACAGCCTTCCCCATTTTGGTGGATTTAACAGACAGAATCGGGAAATGATTGTCCCATATCCGATGCATAGTGTTCTTTAAGGTGACACTATGGTAAAATCGTGCGTGTTTTCTTCCTTGTAATTGTAACAAGATTGTAACTTTGTTGTCACAAAGAAGTGTTACAAACAATTATTAACCACCAAAAACGGGCAAATGTAATGAGGTACAATCATCACGCGGCAGCTTTTGCTGCCATTCTGCTGCTCTCGTCCGCTCCATCTTCGGCGCGCGCAGTGACGCAGGACGCTGCCGTGACGGCACTCCTGGCGGAAGGAGAACACACACACGCTTACGCAAACGGTTTCTGTACGGAGTGCGGAGAGGCACAGGCCGACTATGTCAAGCCGGGCACGGATGGCTATTATGCGCTGAAGGACGGGCACGACCTGCTCTGGTGGGCCAAGGCGGTGGTAGCCCAGACTCCCAACGCCTCGGCCAGGCTGGTGTCCGACATCGACATGAGCGGAATCACGATGACTCCCATTGGCATCAGCGGCGACAAACCTTTCCAGGGCACCTTCGACGGGCAGGGGCACACCATCAGTCACCTGGAGATGAGCGGCGAGAACAACGTGGGGCTCTTCGGATACGTCACAGGAGGCGCTTATGTCAAGAATTTCATCGTGGATGCCACGAGTTCCATCTCGGGCGGATCCTATTGTGGAGTCATTGGAGGCAGCGTGGGCTACGGCTCGGTCAACATCGAGTGCATAGGCATGGAAGGCACAGTCAAAGCCACGTCAATCAATGCGGGCGGCATCTTCGGCTGTTGTCTTGACGGATGTGCCATTCTGATATCCGACAGTTACGTCACGGGAAAGGTGACGGGCGGAGGCGAGTCGGCTGCCATCGCCGGATGGGTGGGCGGCGCGGCCACGCTGTCCAACCTCTGGTCGTGTGCCGAGGTGGAAGGTCTCTCGGACGAGGAATACCTCTACCGTGGCGGCATCAGGTCGATGGAGAACTGCTTTGCCGTGAGCGGAAGCCAGGGCTCGGTCATCACGCGGGAGCAACTGGCCAGTGGCGAACTGACCTACAGACTCAACAAGGGCGTGGTGGAGAACCCCGTGTGGAGGCAGACACTCGGCAGTGACGATTATCCCTCGCTTGACAAAAGCCACGGAATCGTCTTCAGCATGGCGGCCGATGAGTACAGCAGCCTTGCCTCGGACAAGGATGTGCCTGCCATGGCCAGCGCGTGCCAACAGAGTGTCGCTGACTATTGCGGCTCGACCATAGCAGAGCAGGCATTGCTGGATGCCTGTCTGACCCAGGCCGAGGCACTCTCAGACTGCCAGGACGTGGCAGAGTTCTGCGCTGCCTATACCCAGATGCAGGCCGCGCTCAAGGATATCGAGGCCAGTGCGGCTGTCTATGCCCGCTACATGGCAAGGTGTGCCGAAATCAAAAACT
>ERZ808252.1323-NODE-1323-length-18529-cov-9.461513_pt1 | contig 18529 bp, 17 predicted proteins | sample MGYA00521242_ERZ808252 | MGnify/ENA primary metagenome ERZ808252 (study PRJEB31516, sample SAMN03275581) | gut metagenome | biome: mammalia-associated habitat; material: feces | host: Papio cynocephalus | place: Kenya | collected 2012-08-07 ...
TTAAAAAATACGTATAGTACATAGTTTCTCTCTTCAAATTCATAGTGCGATTCATTACGGGTTTGTTATATAGCTATTTTACAAGCAATTTGATTTATTCTCTCTTAATTTAAAAAGTATTGACAGCTCTATGATGGACTATTACAATCTTTTAAGACATCAGACGTCTTACGACGTATGTCATAGATTTGATGTTTTAGATTTGGAGTAGTCATGCTAAGAAGTGAAGAGGTGCGTCGCCTTGCACCGGAAATGGATCCTTTAAGGATTGGAATGGGATGGAAAGTAAGCGATCTTGATAAGCCCAAAGTCTTGATTGAAAGCACATATGGTGATAGCCATCCGGGCTCTGTCCATCTTTTAAATCTGGCCGAGATGGTTGAAAAAGGTATTTCAGATGGAGGAGGAAAAGGTGCTAAGTATTTCGCCACTGATATTTGTGATGGCCAGGCTCAAGGACATGATGGGATAAACTTCTCTCTTGCAAGTCGTGAGATTATTGCGGATTTGGTTGAAATCCATGAAAATGCAACACCGTTTGACTCTGGTGTGTTTATTGCAAGTTGCGACAAAGGGCTTCCTGCAATGCTTATGGCAATTGGTAGAACAAATCTTCCTACCATTATTGTCACAGGTGGAGTGATGAAGGCTGGACCAAATCTTCTTACTCTTGAGCAAATTGGAGCTTATAGTGCGATGTATGAAAGAGGCGAGATAAGCAAAGACCAATTAACATACTATAAGCATAATGCATGTCCTTCTTGTGGTGCATGTAGCTTTATGGGAACAGCTGGCACGATGCAAGTTATGAGCGAGGCGCTTGGCCTTACTCTTCCTGGCTCAGCGCTTCTTCCTGCAACAAGTGAAGATTTGAAAACATTTGCATACAAGTCCGGTCTTCAGGCTGTAAAACTTGCACAAAGCGGTCTTATGGCAAGAGATATCGTGACGAAAAACAGTTTTGAAAATGCAATCATAATACATGCAGCCATTTCAGGTTCTACAAATGCTTTGTTGCATTTGCCAGCAATAGCTCACGAGTTTGGTATAGAAATCGATGCCGAGACATTTGAGCGCATACATAAAGATGCACATTATATCTTGGATGTTAGACCTGCTGGTAGGTGGCCATCTGAATATGTTTATTATGCCGGTGGGGTACCTGCAATCATGGAGGAAGTTAAGCACTTTTTGCACCTTGATTGTATGACTGTTACAGGTAAGACACTTGGTGAAAATCTTGAGGATATAAAAAAGAGTGGCTACTACGAAAAATGTGATGAATACTTGAAGACTACAGGTCTTAAAAAGAGAGATATTATTCGATCTTACTCGGATCCAATCGGAAAAGATGGAACAATTGCTATATTGAAAGGCAATCTGGCTCCAGAGGGAGCTGTTGTTAAACACTCTGCTGTTCCTAAAGAGATGTTTTGTGCACTTTTGAATGCACGTCCGTTTGATTGCGAAGAGGATGCGATAGAGGCTATATTGCATCATAAGATCAACCCTGGAGATGCTGTCTTTATTCGATACGAAGGTCCCAAAGGGTCTGGAATGCCAGAAATGTTCTATACAACAGAAGCAATTTCATCTGATCCAGAGCTTGGGAAATCAATAGCTCTTATCACAGATGGTCGTTTCTCCGGAGCCTCGAAAGGTCCAGCTATAGGACATGTGTCTCCAGAGGCTGCATCTGGTGGGCCGATTGCACTTGTAGAAGAAGGAGATTTAATTGAAATCAATATCCCAGAGCGAAAACTTTCAATAGTCGGAGTAAAAGGGGAAAAGCTTTCCGAAGAAGATATGGAGAAGATTCTTGAGAATAGAAAAAAAAGCTGGAAACCTAAAAAATCCAGATACAAGAGTGGTGTTCTTAAGTTCTACTCAGAACATGCTGTAAGCCCGATGAAGGGCGGATATATGGAATAATGGAGGGATTACATGGATAGAAAGTTAAAGACTGGAATCATAGGATGCGGAAAGGTTGGCGATTTCCATGCAAAGGCTTATTCGTCTCTGGAAAATAGCAACTTTACGGCTGTTTGTGACTCAAACATCGATAGAGCAAGGGCTTTTGCTGAAAGATATTCAGTAAATGCATATTCAGATGTCGAGCAGATGTGCAAAAAAGAGAACTTAGATGTTGTAAGCATATGTACGCCACATCCTATTCATAGAAATCCAGCAATAACAGCTGCCGAATGTGGTTGCAATGTACTTGTAGAGAAGCCTCTTGCATCGAACCTTAAAGATGCTGACGCAATAATCGAGGCAGGAGATAGAAACCATGTTCAGATTGGGACTATGGTGCAAAGAAGGTTTTATCGCCCATGCATGCGAATGCGAAAAGCAATCGATGACGGTAAAATCGGAAAGCCTATACTTGGCATGGTTACTATGCTTGGTTGGAGAGATAAAGCATATTATGACTCCGATCCATGGAGAGGAACTTGGAAGGGCGAAGGTGGTGGAGTTTTGGTCAATCAGGCTCCGCATCAGCTTGACCTTCTTCTTTGGTACATGGGCGAAGTTGATAGCGTATATGGCGTTTGGAAGAATCTGAACCATCCTTATATTGAGGTTGAGGATACAGCTGTTGCCACAATCCAGTTCAAAAGTGGTGCACTTGCAAGTGTTGTTGTTAGCAATAGCCAGAATCCAGCTCTTTATGGAAAAGTCCATATTTTTGGCGACAATGGAGCATCAATTGGTGTTCAGACGGATGGTGGTGCAATGTTTGTAGCTGGTATGTCTACAATTACAGAGCCTCCAGTCAATGATTTGTGGACAATCAGAGGTGAAGAGGAAATGCTTGATGTTTGGAAGAAGGACGATAGTGATTTCTTCAACAGTGTTGACTCTATGTACTACTACCACAATATGCAAATCAAGGATTTTATTGATGCTGTTCAAAATGGAACAAAGCCATTGGTCGATGGAAGAGAAGGGAGAAGAACTGTTGAACTCATTGAAGCAATCTATCGTGCAACATCAACAGGTACTGTCGTGAAGTTTCCACTTAAATAAAGGGCGTTGAATGAAGATTTCATATAATGAAGCATGCGCACGAGATTGCTCTACTCTCGAGCAAGATCTTGAGCTATGCGAAAAGGTTGGATTTGATTACATAGAAATTCGCTTGGATATGCTTGTAAAGTACCTTGAAAAGCATTCTGTTGATGAATTGGCTTCCTTCTTCAAGACAAATAGAATAAAACCTCATGCACTTAATGCGCTATATCTATATCCTGAGTTTCTTTCCGAGGATGATGATGAAGAGAAACAAAGAGCGTTAATGAATGAGTTTCTCATTGGGTGCATGGTAGGAAAGGCAATAGGAAGTCATTATTTCATCATAGTTCCACCATTACAAAGAGACCCGAAAGGTGGCCCATATAGAGGAAGTTGGGAACAAACGTTCAATTCATGTGTAAGGATTTTAAAATCGCTTTCTGATATTGCATACAAATATGACATGAATCTTTGCTTTGAGCTTGTTGGCTTCGAGCGTTCAAGTGTTAGAAGTATTGAGGATGCAGACAAAATAGTTCGTGCTGTAGATAGAAGCAATGTTGGCTTTGTCTTTGATTCCTATAACATTTATTTGAATGGCGGAAAAAATGACTTCGAAAAGCTCAAAAGTGTCCAAAAGGAAAAAATCTTTGCAATCCATATGATGAGTGCTGACGATGTAGATCAATCTGAAATGGGGCAAGACAAGAGATGTTTTTGTGGAAGAGGTGTCGTCGATACCGATTTATTCTTAAGGACATTAAAGGATATTGGATATGATTCAATGGTATCAGTTGAGACTTTCCGCCCTGAATATTGGCAAAAAACACCTCAATGGGTGATTGAAAATGCCTATATAACACAGAAGACAGCATTAGAGCAAAATGGTTGTCTTTAATCGATTTATTGCAATTTTACTCTGTTCGATTCTGGATAGAGAAATAAAAAAATAGGAGAAGTAAAAAATGAATGTGGCGCAATCGCTAATTGCTCTTGCTGTCGGAATGGCTGTTCTTATCTTCCTTATAATGAAGACTAAGTTTCATCCAGCACTTGCACTTGTCACTGGTGCATGTGTAGTTGGTATCATCTCTGGTGTAAAATTGAATTCTATTCCAGGGCTTATCACATCAGGCTTTGGAAACACTCTTTCCAGTATTGGTCTTGTAATAGCTTTCGGCTGTATGATGGGCCAGATAATGGAGGAGTCCAATGCTGCCAAGAAAATGGCACATACATTTATTAAAGCATTAGGTGGAAAGAATGAGGATATTGCTCTTGGAATTACGGGTTTTCTTGTTTCCATCCCAATTTTTGCTGACTCAGCTCTGATTATTATTGCGCCACTTGTCAAGTCTATTTCTCAAGTCAAGAAGAAGTCTCTTACAGCTCTAGCGCTTGCTACAGCATGTTGCTTGAATATAACTCATACAAGTGTACCGCCCACGCCGGGTCCTCTTGCTGTTATAGCACAATTTGGAGATGCTATTAATCTTGGTACATATATACTGTTTGGTATTGCAATGGGCATTCCTTTGATGGTTCTTATCACAATTCTTGCCCGTATTGCTGGCAATAAGTGGTACAAGATTGTTGACGAATCTGGAGAAATCATTGATGTTGAACCAGCTCTTGCAAAACAATATGCAAAAGAGTCGAATGTTGCAAATATTCCACAATTGGATCCAAATGAGACATACCCGTCTGCATGGCTATCGTTTGCACCTATTTTGGTTCCAGTTATCTTGATTCTCGCTGATACTGTTACAAGTATGCTTTTCCCTGACACTTCGAATCTTGCAACACAAATAATCGAATTCATTGGAAGCCCTGTAATTGCTATATCTATTGCGCTTTTAATTGCAATCTATGGCCTTGCCCGAAACAAGTCAAGGAAAGAAGTTCTGGAGTGTCTTGAGCGTGGTGTTCAAAGCTGTGGTACGGTAATTCTTATTACAGGTGCTGGTGGTGCTTTTGGTAACATTATCAAATCCAGTGGAATAGGCAATGTCATAGCTGGCGGGCTTGCATCTACAAATCTTCCAGTGCTTCTTCTTCCTTTCTTGATGGCTGGTATATTGAAGCTTGTTCTTGGGTCTGGAACCGTTGCAATGACAACGACAGCAACAATATGTGCACCGATTCTTCTTCAGATGACTGGTGTCAATTATATGTTTGCAGCATATGCGGCTTGTATTGGATCTCAAATGTTCTCTCTTCATAATGACAGTTTCTTCTGGGTTCTTACAAGAACATTCAAGTTTGACAAACTCGATGTGCAGGTCTTGGGATATGAAGGAATTCAGTTTATTTGGTCTTGGGTAGGATTTGGTTTGCTCAGCATATTGAATCTAATATTCTAAATTTCTGTCTCACCGCAAGGATTCCTTCTTTGTGGTGAGAATTTTAATGGAGGATTGATAATGAGGTTTGGTTGTTGTGGAAATCTGGCATCGACGCACCCAGATGGAATTGGAATAGAGATAATTGAAGATGCGGCAAGGTTTGGATTTGATTATATCGAGCTTCCTATTGCTGAAATGACAGCTCTTTCGGCCACGCATTTTGATATTATTGAAAAAAGAATTGAAAGAAGCGGAATTAAGTGCGAAGTTTGCAATAATCTTTTTCCATCATCGATTAGATTAACTGGCGATAATGTGGATTTATCAATTGTCGAAGAGTATTTAGAAAAGGCATTGGATCGTGCTCATCGTTTGAACGTCGGCACTGTTGTATTTGGTTCTGGTGGGGCCAAGAATGTCCCTGATGGTTTTCCTATTGATAAAGCCTATTTGCAAGTTATTGAAGAAACAAAGATGGTTGCATCTATTGCAAAGAAATATGGAATAACAGTAGTCATTGAACCTATTAGAAAGCCAGAATGCAATATAATCAATACATTCAAAGAGGGTGTTGAGCTTGCAAAAAACGTTGATTTGCCAAATGTGAAGGTCCTTGTTGATTTCTACCATATGACATGGGAAAAAGAGAGTCCATCTGTTCTTGTAGAATATAAAGAATATCTTAGGCATGTACATTTTGCTAACCCAAATCTTTCTTCTTCAAAGGGGAGGATTTATCCAGAGGATATAAACGAATTCGAATATATGCCATTTATCGAGGCTTTGAAAAAAAGCGGTTATAATGGCACGGTCAGCTTAGAGGCAGGTTTGGATCCGGATTTTGAGACGCAAGCACCAAAGGCTTTGGCTTTTATGAAAACATATTTCAAATAGAGGATATGAATGGATACCAAAGTTGCTCATAGAAAGATAGAAAGTGTCAGGATTCTCGCTCTCGGAGTTTATATTGTTGAGATAATGCTTCTTGTATTGGCTATAGCATTCTTTTTCAAATATAGATCAATGGCTTTTCCATCTATAATTGTGGCTTTGTTGTTTTATTGGATTGTCGTGTTAAGAGTTGATAAGGCTTATAGCAAGACGGTTGTCAAGATGAATCTCATAGTTGGTACTGGTAATCTCTTTGATAAGTGTGTTTACAAAGACAAGGGGGGAGTTGAAAGGTCCGATATAAGGGAGTCTGGAATGTTGCCAACTAAAGAGGAAGAAGGCAATGAGGTTGTTTCAGGCCCAACGCTTTATCTTGAAAAAGATGGTATCGATATTCTTGTCAGCAACATTATTGCATACTATCCGCTTGCTCGAGGTGTCGATAAGCATAAAGTTGCATTGCTTAAAGGTCTTTGGCTCTCTTCTGATTTCGATGCTCTTCCAGCTGATGCTGAAATAGCAATAGAGAGAAAGAATTCTTTGCACAAGAGCATCGAGGATCTTTTTTATATTAAGCAGAATATGGAGTGCAAATCGCAAAATGTAAGTGGATGGTGGGATGAATACAATGTTTATTGCAAAAATATATCTCTTGATGATTTGAAATACTTCTTGAGACAGGCAAGATCAATTGTTGATTCGATTTTAGGAAAAGACTTGCATTTATTTATAAGATTACACCAAGGTAAGATTTATATATTTGTTTCTGGACGAAATCTTTCCATGGATTTTCCAATTTACAAAGGGCCATCATTGTCTTTTGTTGAGAAAAATAGGATTCCTGAAGTGGTTGCACTAAAGGATTTTATCTCTTGCTATTCGAAAAAATAGAATTACTATAAAGTGGGGTGATTTGAGAGTGAAAAGCATCAATCACTACATGGATTGTTTTTTGAAAACGAGAACAGTTGTTTTGTTTTCAGTAGGGCTACTTTGTAGCTGTTGAAAATTTCCGCACATTCTTTCAAATCAGATATCAGCTTTTTCTTTAGTGGGAGATATCATTTTGTACAATTTGATTGACATAATATCTCTAGAAGAGAATGTGCTTTTCAAGTATTCTCTTTGCTATGGGTAAAGTTGCATTGGCTATTCATGATCTTTCATGTTTTGCAAAATCGTCATTGACAGTTGTTCTGCCTGTTCTAGAGGCTTTGAATGTAGAGTGCGCTGTGCTTCCTACAGCATTGATTTCGACTCAGACAGATGGATATGACTCGATTTACTTTCAAGATGAGACCGATTCCATGGAAGCGATTTTCGAAAAACATCGCTCACTGGGAATTGTCTATGACGGGATATATTCTGGCTTTCTTGGCTCTGTTAAGCAAATGGAGATCGTAGAGAGGGTAATGAATAGCTTTTCAGCTTTGAATCTCGTCGACCCTGTTCTGGGCGATAATGGTATGCTTTATAAAACGATGAGCAAAGAGCATATCGATAACATGAAAAAGCTTGTAAAACGAGCAGATATAATTACTCCTAACTATACAGAAGCAATTATGTTAACGTCTTCTGAATACAAAAATGAGCTATCGATGGGAGATATAGATGTCTTATTATCTAAGGTAAAAGCACTTGGCCCTGGAAAAGGTGTCATAACCAGTGTTCCTCTTAAGCTTGGATCTTATGCGAATATTGCATATAGCGAAGAGGGAATGCGTATTTTCCATTTCGACGACCTTGGCATTTCGTATCCAGGGGCCGGGGATTTGTTTGCTTCGATTTTGTTCTCTCTATATCTTGGAGGGCACTCTTTCTTTTCATCAAGCCATATTGCGACTGAGATAGCATCGGAGAGCGTGTCATATGCACTTAAAGAAGGAAGAGAGAGAAGAAGAGGAGTGGATCTTGCACCCGTCTTCAAGGAAATAAAAAGGAGAATGCTTTGAAAGTCTTGCTTGTTGCATCTGATAAAGCTGAACTTAAAGGTTTTGACCAGTCATATATGAAAATTGTTTGTGGTGTCGGGCCGATAATGGCTGCAATATCGTCATCGATTGCCATCGTAGAAAGCAAGCCTGATGTTGTTTTCTCGATAGGTAGTGCTGGTTCAATATCAGACGAGCTTGAGGTTGGAAAAGCATACTCTTTTTCAATTGTCGTGACTCCGGACCAGAATCTTACAGCCTTCCATATAGCACTAGGCTCTACATTGGACAGCAACCGTACGACTTTTGGTGCAATAGAGACAAATGATATGCAATCAAGATATACGCTTGCAACTTCAGGCACATTTTCAAATGTTATAATGCCTTGGCAAGAGGTGCTTAAAGCTGATGCTTGTGACATGGAGGCATATTCAGTTGCTCTTGCATGCAAAAAACAAGGAGTGCCTTTTTATGCTGTGAAGCTTATAACAGATAAAGTAGGAGAGAAAACGCAGATTGGAAAGATACAATTCAATCTGAGAGACGGTCGGGAGATGCTTATATCAAAGGTCTCTTCGATCCTCTATTAGTTCTGGCTTGTTGACTAGCTTTACGCACTCATGCGTTTCTTCCATGGCGATTTCTTTTACAAATGCATCAATCTCTTTTTTGCATTCTGTATAGGTTTTCTCCGCAGCGTCCATCAAAGTATCGATAGAGCCTTGGGAGTAATCATCGAGCTTGATCTTCTTTCCAAGAACAGGCGCCCATATTCTTGTATAGAAGACATCTTTTATCGATTGAGCGACGATATCAGCAACAGCAAGCTGTGCTTCTGAGTATGCTTTGAACAAAGGGTTTGCCCATCCAACGGCACCCGATGATGCATTTTCGACATCAATCGAGTGTTTTGGAGCACATGTTGATAACGATAAAATCCTGAATTCATCTGCATCTGGATATAGTTTTCGTGCCTCTTTGTAAGCAAGAAGCGATGGATTGTTCGCGGCAACTCCACCATCGATTAAATTCAAGTTGTTGCCATTTTCCCTGTCAATCAATACGACTGGTGGAAAATATGTTGGAGCCGCAGACGAGGCTCTTGCCGCTTCCCAAGCAAGAATGCCATGGCTATCCTCTGAAGAGAATATGTAAGGAGAGGAGGTATTTGTGTCAAATGAGACAGCTATCGTAGGCACTTTGCATTCAGATAGCTTTGTTTGTGAAAGAATCTTCAAGAGAAATGAGTCGAATGCATTTCCATCATAGCGATCATTGAATATTGGTCCGAAGAGATTTTTCAGCCCTTTTGGTGATTTGAAGATCTCGCTGCCATGCTCAAGATATAGATCAAGGATCTCCTTTGCACTTGCAAGTTCTTCGATTTCGCCTCTGAAGACAACGCTCTCTTTCTTGATTAGTTTTCCTCTTGTTATTTTGTCATAGACAGGGTAGTGGCCATTTTTCTCTTCAAAGTAATAACCTGTAACTGGAGCTGCCATTGCAATTGCTATCAAGGCTCCTGTGCTTGTGCCAGCAATTAAGTCGAAATGAGAATATAACGGTCGTTTGTCATTGAAAGTGCGCTTTAAATCATCCTCTATTCTTGAAAGTATGTAAGATGGAATTATCCCGCGCATTCCTCCTCCGTCTAGAGAGAGAATATATCTTACTTCTTTCTTTTTTTTCTCTTTGGCCCAAAAGTTAAGCAAATTCCACTTACCCATAATAATGGATTTTGATATATTCATATCCGATGGTCAACCAAGAATATTATTCAAGATGTACACTCTGTCCAAACGAGTGCGCATCGAATCGAACAAGTGGCGATTTTGGAATATGCAGGCAAAGCGATAAAGTCAAAGTAGCATGGGCTGGTCTTCATAGAGGCGAGGAGCCCCCTATTTCTGGAGAGCACGGTTCTGGAATGATTTTCTTTACAGGCTGCCCTCTGCATTGCCATTATTGCCAAAATAGGCAAATATCGGGCTCTGATGGAGAGAACTATGGGCTGGATGTATCGATAGATGAGCTGGCGAGAATAATGCTTGATCTTCAACGCATGAAGGCAACGAGCTTGAATCTTGTGACAGGAACGCATTTTATCCCATCAATAATAGAGGCATTGGATATAGCCAAGACAAAGGGCTTTTCGCTTCCTGTTGTGTGGAACAGTTCTGGCTATGAAAAGATAGAAGCATTGGATTTGATCGATTCATACATAGATGTGTATCTATTGGATGGAAAAACACTTTCAAAGCATGTTGCAACTAAATTCTGCGGACGAGCCAAGTATGCAGATGTGATAATACCTGTGATGGATTACATAAAGGAAAAACATCCAATCACAAATCTCGATAAAATGAAGGGCACTATTTTGCGCCATCTTGTATTTCCAGGATGCATCGAGGCAAGCAAGGACTTCCTTAGATACTATGCAAAGCATTACAAGGATAGCTTCTTTCTATCATTGATGGTTCAATTCGTTCCACCAAAGGAAGATCCTTCGCTTCTTGGGATATCTGATGACGAATATGATAGCTTGATAGAGCTTCTTGAAGATTTGGATATCGAAGATGGGTTTGCCCAAGAAAAAGGGGAGGATGACATACTATGGATTCCAGACTTCTCGAAGGATGTCCCGTTTCCTCAGCCTTTTGCTGATCCAAGCCCCTATTTTCTTTCTATAAAGAGAGCTAGCCTCCAATAATAGTTCCTGAGAATGGCTTTCCTTCCAGAATTGCGATTGTATTCTTGATATCGCGACCATCAGCGCATATTACTTTCATCTGTTCATCTTGCGCAATCTTGGAAGCAATTGGATCGAAAGGTGTATTTCTCCCAGGAATCCATTCATCTCCAACCATATTTCTGAATTCTTTCCATGAAATATTGTCAATTGGTTTTGCATCAGGGTTCTTTTTTGGGTCATCTGTATAGACTTTTGCTATGTTTGAGAGGTTGATGATAAGTTTTCCTCCAAATTTCTTTGCAAGGAAGACAGCATCTGTATCTGTGGAAAAGCCAGGCTTCCATCCAGCTGCTACAAGGATTCGTCCAGAAAATGGAATATCGATTGTCGGATCTGTGACAAGCTCATCTTTGCAAAAATCTGAAAAAAGAGCTTTTATAAGCATTCCATTGAGGTGCGTTGCTTTGATCCCAATCCAATCTTGCATATTTGCATCTATATCGCCTCGAGCTTCCCTGAAAGCACTTTGCCAAATTCGTGCCGGTGCACCACCTCCGCAAACAAGAATAAGTTTTTCTTGCTTGTTTTTCTCTAAGTAATCAACTATCGCATTTCTAAATTCTTTCAAAAATCCTGTATTGACTTTCTCTGGCGCAATAATAGAGCCTCCAACCGATAATACTGTTAAATTCATTTGTGATCCTCTTTGCACCATTATATGGTTTCATCGCAATCGTTGCATTATAAAATTCAACAGAAAACCCCACTGGCAGTCCAAGTTAGTGGGGTTTTGAACTTCTTTTACTGTATTAGTCAGTAGTTGTCATTGATAAAGCCTATTGTCAATGCGCCTTTATTAACGCCATCCCTGAAACGATAGACAGCTCTCTTTTCATCAGCTACGTAATTGTCTCTAGAGATTGCAAATCCTTCATTGTTTGCACTCTTATCAACAGAACTTGCAGGTTCGACAAAAACTATATCCGGCTTGTTCGTGCCATTGAATCGTATCTGAGCCATTTTGTTGCCATAACCATCATCTGATGCAACCCACAAGACCTTTTCTTTTGTATCAAAATCCAGAGCCATAGCTCCTCCGAGACGCGAGTCTATGTCAGAGATAAGTATTGCGCTCTGGTCTTTGTTCAAGACAAATGCATACACGTGTCCATTGTCCTCTAGTGCCACGAAGAATACTCCTTTATTGATGCTGTTTGGATAATTTGTGATATCGAAAGCCTTGTTTGTGTTTTTGTCAACAAGCGCTTTTGCATCATTTGATGAGATCCATTCGACAGATTCTATTCCCATGTTTGCTGAAACTTGTGGCAATAGCTTTGTCAAATCCCATTCTTTTGTTGTAGCGATTCGATCTTCCTTGGAATTTGGATCTACCATCAGAATTGTATTGTAGTTTACAGCTTTATTGGAATTGTCGCGCTCAGATGCAATATATATAAAACCATCATCATCAACAGTTATTCCCTCACTGTCTGGTCCTTTTGCGCTAGCATTGTCTTTGTCTTTGATGAATGAAACACTCTTTCCATTCTCAAATCCTTTTGAAAACGTTAATTTCCCTGTTGCTCTGTCTTCGTCCAAAATCCAGAATTTAGCTGTTCCATTGTCGACAGCGTAGAGTTTTCCTGATGCGAAATCCAATCCTGATGAATCTTCTAGGAATGTAGCTGTAGTGTCAAATACAATGCTATTATCAGATCCTGGCCAAGAGATTGTCTTTGGAATATCGGCAAAGCTGTTAGCTCCATTTGGAGTTGCTTCATCTGTGTTTCTGTATTCCTTTCCATTTACATCTGGGTATAGGCCCCAAGTAGGGGATGTATGTTGATCTTGAGGCCATTTTGCTTCGGCAATGAGCTCTCCATTTTCAAACAGCCTTACACTGTCGCCTTTTCCAAGTCCAAAAGCAAAGCCATTGGTTCCTGTCTCATCGCCATAGATAACAAGGAATTCTCCTGCTTTGATCGTTGTGCCTTCTTTGATTGTGTAGGGATTTTTGTCCTTGCTATCTTTTATAATGATGTTCGATACATCTATATCGCTATCTGTTGGATTTGCAAGTTCTATCCAATCTGGACCGTTGTTTGGGTCATTTGATTGTACTTCATTTATCACGACAGGATTGATAATCTTGTTCTTTCTTCCTTTTGTGGAAGTAGGGAATTGCACTAGATTTCCACTTCCATCCGGGATTCTTGCATATACACCATTCGCGTGTCCTGTCCAGCAGAAAGTATCTACGATATTTCCACTAGCATCGTATAGAGTTACGCTGTCGTCATTACCAAGTCCGAATGTGAAATCCTTGTTCTGGTCAAAGACATAGATCTCCCCGCTTTTAATGACTGTTCCATCCTTGAGTGGCGAGGTTTCGCTTTTGTGTCCTGCGGGATCACTATCGAGTATGTACCAGCCTGATATATCTACATCTCTTGTATCATTATTGATTATCTCCACCCAGTCAGTACTATCTCCATTGGACTCTATTTCGTTTATAACAACGTTGCTTTTGATTGCTTCGTTTTTCTTGCCTTTTGTTTCTTTTGTCAAAGTGAAAGCGCCACTCCCATCAGGATAGCGACCATAGGATGCCTTTTGATTATCTCCATCAAATGATGCATGCTTGGTCCAAGAGTAGGAGTCAATCAAAGTGCCTTTTTTATCGTAGAGCCTTATCGAGTCTCCGCTTCCTATCCCAATTGCCTCTTCGAAAGTACCCGCTTTGTATTCTTTTGTCTGATCGTCATATACAGTTCCTGATGTTTTTGCATCAATGGCAAAAAAGCCTTGAGCTTCTATTGTAGAGCCTTCTGGGAACCTCCATCTGTGGTCATCTGAGTTATCTCTAAGTTCATATCCAGAGATGTCCTTATCTTCATTGCTTGCATTCATGATTTCAACCCAATCATCTGGGCTTGAGTTGATCTCGTTGATTGATATAGGATTCTGTTCTGCTTTAGTGCTTCCTGATGAGTTTTTCGCACCTTTTGTTGGATCACTATCCATGAATGTTCCATTTTCTTGCCTTGACCATGTCCCATCAGCTGGAGATGAGTATGAATATTCATCAACAAGTTTTGCATTGCCATCGAATAGCATGACTGTGTCGCTTTTTCCTAGCCCAAAATCAAAGTCTTTCCCTTTCTCCAAGACTATATATTCATTTGGCTTCAGAATGATATTTTCCCCTAGTGGGAATGTCTTTTTTTCAGTTAATCTCTCATTGCCCTTGTCATCTGTGATGTAGTAGGCGTCAAGAGAGATTTCATTGTCTCCTATGTTCGTTAATTCGACCCAATCACTGTTTGAGTCTATCTCATTGATTACAACTTTCGCTTTTCCTTTGTTAAGCGATTTTGTTGCACATGCGCTGAGTACTAGCACTAGCATCATTAGCATCAACGAAAAGCATGATGTCTTTTTCTTCATCTGTTACCTCATTTCCTTCGGATTTTTCTAAAGCATAAGTATTGAAGGTAAAGAATAGTGGTGACAAAAGTAAAATAAATGTGAATTATTCGATTATGCAAAAGATGGTGATTGCACTCGCAATATAAAAGTTTAGTTTTCGATTTTCTATTTTCTTTCGTCTTGCATTTCTATAATATAGCTGCAAGGAGTTAAAATGAAAAAAACAGCATTGCACTATGGTCCGGCTGATAAGCCACCACTAAAAGAATGGATTCCTCTCTCTATTCAGCATGTTTTTGCTATGTTTGGATCGACAATTCTTGTCCCTATCCTAGTTGGACTTGAGCCTACGACGGCATTGTTTACGGCAGGAACAGGAACACTAATCTACATCCTTATGACAAAGGCAATGGTTCCCGCTTTTATCGGCTCGTCGTTCGCGTTTATCACGCCTCTTATTGCAATATCAAGCCAATATGGGTGGCCCTATGCGATGGGCGGTGCATTCATATCTGGAATTGTGTATTGTATTGTGGCCTTCATTATCTCAAGAGTTGGCTCTGATTGGATCCACAGGGCATTGCCACCGGTTGTCATTGGCTCCGTAATCATTGTAATAGGCCTTAATCTTGCACCGACAGCAATGAATATGGCTATGTATACAAATACGTCTGACACCTCAACATATAGCCTTGTTTATCTGTCAATTGCTCTAGTAACACTTGCTGTCACAGTTGTTGCAAATGTATTCTTCAGCGGATTTTTCTCTGTGATTCCAATTCTGTTTGGTCTTGTATCTGGCTATCTTTTTACATTGATAATGGGATTCTTCTTTCCTCAATACAATATTATAGATTTCTCGATAGTTTCATCTGCAAGTTGGTTTGGATTCCCTCACTTTGCTCTGCCAAAGTTCAAGATAGTACCGATTCTTACATTCGTTATTGTCTCTTTTGCAACAATTTGTGAGCATCTTGGAGATACTTTGGTGATATCAAGGGTTGTTGGAAAGAACTATTATGAGGATCCAGGATTGAAAAGGACGCTGCTTGGAGACGGACTTGCAACGACATGGGCATCTTTGTGGGGAGGACCTCCTAATACAACATATGGTGAGAATGTAGGAGTTTTGGCTATTACTGGAGTATATAGCGTTTGGGTCACAGGAGGGGCTGCGGTGATTGCTGTTCTCCTTTCTCTCTTTCCAAAATTTGGTGCTTTGATCCAAACTATTCCAAATCCTGTTCTTGGAGGCATATCGATGCTATTGTTCGGAGTAATAGCCTCTTCTGGGCTTAGAACGCTTGTTGAATCAGGAGTTGATTACCAAGACAAGCGCAATCTGACTATATCATCGATTATCCTTGTCATTGGCATAGGAGGCGGCTTGTTGAAATTCAATATGGGCCCATCGCTCGAGTTCTCTCTTGGCTCAGTTGCACTTTCAACTTTGGTAGGTATTGTACTGAATCTGATAATTCCAATCAGAAACAATAAATAAATTATCTGAAAGAGCGCAAGAAATTGTCTTTGCGCTCTCTTGGTTTTCGGTGCTTATTAATGTTCAATCACAATTTTTTTAGAAATCATTATAAGCGTAAAATAAAACGCCAAGGAAAATGTTCTTGCCATAGAGTAGACTATATCCGAGCTATGAGGAATAATCATCGATGACAATATCTATATGAAGCCAGGCGTGACAGATCTGAGAGCCTTTCCTTCATCGTCAGGAACGAGATGGAGCTGCTGACGATAGGCACGCTCCTTGATATGTACAGCAAAATGCCTGAGGCATATAAGCGCATTCCAGCACGGCTAATTTCAAGACGATATTAGAATTATGAAATATGATGTGCAGTTTGCCAATCAGTTCAAAAAGGATTGAAAACCTTCAAAAAAGCAAGTTTGTAGACTGTGAAATGGATGACAATGGGCATTGGCTGAATCGGAAATTGTAGAGGAATAAATACATGGATACTTTAATCATATATGGCAGTCAGTATGGCACAACAAAGCGATATGCAGAGAAATTTGCAGAAATGACTCATTGCCCAGTTATCAGCTATGAAGATATAAAAGATATAATGGATTATGAGCGAATCATCTATTTTGGCGCTTTATATGCAGGAGGCGTAAAAGGGTTGAAGAGTACAGTTAAACAAATATCTCCAAATGCAAAGCTGATAATCGTGACTGTGGGATTAGCAGATGTACATGATAAAGCAAATGTAAGCAATATCAGAAAATCCATAAGAAAACAAGTGCCGGAGCATTTGCTGGAAGCTTCATCTGTTTTTCATTTAAGAGGTGGCATAGATTATAGCAAATTGAATTTCAAGCACAAGACTATGATGAAAATGCTACACCATTCTCTTAAAAGCAAGCCAGTTGAAAGCCTTACGCAAGAAGATATGGCACTGATGGAAACCTACAACAAAAAAGTGGATTTTGTCGACTATGATTCGCTGAAACAAATTGTAGATGAAACTCGATAAATTCCAGTTTTTATAGGAGAAGCTTTTACATGGTGGGATTAAAAAGAGGCATTGTTAAGCTGGAAGAGTATCAAGATGCATGGAAAGTTGAAGCTGAACAAACGATTGCTGAGCTAAAGAGTCTTTTGCACGATGTAGCCATCGATATTCAGCATATCGGAAGCACAGCCATTTCTTTTATCCATGCCAAACCGATTGTTGATATTGCAGTTGGAGTTCACGATTTGGATGACATCATACCTTATGTTGAAATACTAAAGAACCGGCAATATATTTTCCGAGGGGAAGATGTTCCTGGCCAAATCTTATTTGTAAAGGGTGATTTTGAGAAAGATATCCGTACACACCATATCCATGTGGTCAAATGGAATGGAGTCGAGTGGAAGAGCTATATCAATTTTCGTGATTATCTAAACGCTTTTCCAGAAAAGGCCGAGGCATATGATATGTGCAAATTGAATCTGGCAAAACAGTTTCCTCAGAATCGCATTAGCTATACAAAAGGAAAGCAAAAACTGGTTTTCGAGATCCTTGAAGAAGCAAAAAGATGGAAGTCCAAACGATAACGATAGAAAATTCGGTTTGAAGAATAGAAAAACATACTCCCATTCGTCATAGTTGAGATGGTTTTTGTGCATCTAATGTCATTATTCATCAATATTACAGGAAAGCATCGGTTGCACATAAACGATTTGTGTTTTCTTTACGCTTAGGAAAATTCTGTTTTTTGCCTGAAAACAGGTCAAAGTCCAGTTGGAAAACAACACTTTGAACAGGATTCAGCATTGGACAGCTTGCTCTGAAGGTCGTTGTCAAGCTAGATGTTTCTTCTATATCCATCACTGTTGCGAAATTCAGGATGATATTTCAATTTAGGATCCTTATCGCCATATATTGCATAGTCGCATTTGTCTCCATTTATGCATGTCGAAGTCCGAACCAGGCGAGCATTAAGCAATTTAATTGAAGCATAGTCTACATTACAAAGAGCTCCCATAATCTCTTCAAGATTGTGTTTTTTGCAAATTCAGCAACAGGACATGAAGTGAGCTTATAGTAAATTGGCTTGCCTTTCTCATATGGAACAACATCCATTTTGTAATCATTACATCTGTCGCATCTTTTCTTTGCTAAACAAAATGCCATATACATCAGCCTTGTAAAAAACGGCTTGTCTATATTTACGAATTTCAGCTTTCTAAATGAAGGAATGATCAAATTCTCCTCTATTTCTCGAAATGAGGTAGCTGACTTACATACGCTATAATAGTTCAAGATTGCTATACAATCGTATGTTCCGCCTTTTGTTATGGAAGTTTTTATTGCCTCCAAGATCCTCTCTCCATGTTGAAAGGAAATCGACATATTTTTCGAGGCTTCATGCATAGTTGTGGGTAAGACTTGATAAAAATAGAAGTTTTGGGAGATGGCATACAATTGAAAAAGCCATCTCTTTTCTTTTATTGTGTAATTGCAAAAAACCAAATAAGGAGAAGAGATGACTAGTATCAATAGATTGTTCAAGTTGGCGCTCAATGTCAAGAACGCAAGAGTTGCAAATGTTCGAATAGAGGCAGGCAGAAACGGGCTGGATAAGGTCATAGTCGAGGTGAAGGCTTACAAGAAGGATTCCCGCAGGGGCCCGATATGCGGCAGGAAGTGTGTATTTGATACTCTAAAATTACCGAAGATGATATTCAGGAATTCCATAATATGACAGTCAAATAG
>ERZ808252.1325-NODE-1325-length-18493-cov-4.793633_pt1 | contig 18493 bp, 10 predicted proteins | sample MGYA00521242_ERZ808252 | MGnify/ENA primary metagenome ERZ808252 (study PRJEB31516, sample SAMN03275581) | gut metagenome | biome: mammalia-associated habitat; material: feces | host: Papio cynocephalus | place: Kenya | collected 2012-08-07 ...
GGCGAAACCAAAGCACCGGCAGCTGCAAAGGCACCGGAGGCAGAGGGAACGAAAATAAAGTCAAAAAAAGGCGACACATACAAAGTGACCAACACTTCCGGCAAGACGGCAGAAGTAAAATTAACAAAAATTGCCAAAAACAGCAAAGCAAAGACCGTGGTAATTCCGAAGACGGTAAAAGTTGATGGAGTAAGCTATAAAGTCACATCGATCGCGAAAAAGGCATTTGCCGGCAATAAGAACCTGAAAAGGGTTGTGATCGGAGCAGAGATTGAGAAAATAGGGTCAAAAGCCTTTTACAAATGTGTGAACTTGAAAAAAGTTACGATCAAAACCACGCAATTAAAAGCGAAATCCGTCGGCGCAAAAGCATTTGCAAAGATTCACAAAAAAGCCGTTGTTAAAGTGCCAAAATTGAAGAAAGCGGCATACAAAAAATGGCTGAAAAAGCGTGGAATCGGCGGAAAACAGAAGATCATGGGAAAGTGATCGGGAAGATAGAAATAGTATGAAAGAAAGACTTGGAGGAAAATTATGAGACGACAAAATTATTTTAACAACAGAAAGATTCGCAGACAGGCAAAAAAAGTCATCTGCATTGCAACATTGACAGCGACAATGCTTACGAGTATTCCATTTGTATCGTATACCGATGCGTATGCAAAGGGACAGACGACACTGGAGGAAATGAATGCGCTTTCGATACCAACGGAAAAAGTCATTACCTACGATCTGTCGGATGCGTCGCTTATAACGGACAAAACAATCATGGATTATTTTGGCAGGGAGACGACGGTAAAAGTCATCGAGATCAATATTACAGAAAATGGAGATTATAAGATTACGGGAAGCAATGAGATCAATGGTGCGCTGATCGATACCCATATCGTTGTGGCAGAGGGAGTCGAAGCAAACATTATTTTTGAGGGTGCCACAATAGAAAATGATGACCGGTATGGTGATGATGTAGGTGGATGTGGATCCGTTTCGTACAGTCAGTTGTTTCCGATTTTGGACATTGAAGGAAAAGCAAATCTTTATGTAGAAAAAGATTCTTCCCTTACTTCTGCGGCTGTGAATGAAAATCCCGTGATCTGTGTAACCGGAGAGATGACCCTGCAGGAAGGTACGGGAAGTCTGAAACTTGCTGTGGGAAGCGGTGAGGGCGTATGTTCGCAGGAACAGGTAATCTGTGGATACAAAAACGGAAAGTGGGGAAACGTAACAATAAAAGGGGGAAAACTGGATTTTACGGGAAGAATCTATAACATAGATCAATTTACAATGACCGGAGGAACGATTACGTCTAAAGTGGATGAAGATCAGGTTATTTTGGCGAAAGACATAAATATTTCCGGGGGTGTATGGGAACACACGCAAGGGGCTTCGACGTCTTTAGGGATAATAGGGGCGTATGACAGCATTACGGTTTCCGGTGGAAGTCTGAACCTGCTTCGGGGAGAAGAAGAGAGTGGTGATTGTCCTGCGTTTGGTCCTGACAAAGTCCGCATCATAGGGGGAACGATACAGCGTGATGAAAGCATATATATTTTTGATGCTCTCGATGCCTATGCAAACAAGCTGCATTCGACTACTCTTGAAAATCTGCCGGAGAATGCCAAAGTGGAAGCGATTAATGGAGTGCCAGTAGCAGATTTGACTACGACATCTGGAGGAAAATTGGAAAATATACCGCTGCCAGCCAGGAACAATATCATTAAACTGGAAAATGATGGAAAACTCTATCGATATAAATATGTAGCGGTCACCGAATCAATGGAGCCGAATACGGAAACGAAAGTACATAATGTTACACTGAAGTATACCGATGAAAATAACAGCGTGACAGAGAAAACCATTAAACTTGCCGATAGTTTCACGATACAGGGGCAGTATTTTGACGGAGTGGATTTCTATGAGTGCCTTGATAAAGAAGGCAAAGAAGTTACGGATGCCAATCCGATCATCATATGCGAAAGCAATACAGAAGTGACACTTAAAAAAAAGACGGCCGTGATCACCGTAGATGGGAAGAAAATTGAGGGAAATGTGGTTCCCGAAGGATCCATATATGGAATACTTCCGGATGGCAGAGAGAAATGGACAGATTGTACTGCCTTGGCTTATCCGGGAGACGTCATGAAGGAGGATACACGATTGGTAACCATCCCATCCCAAAAAAGAGAGGGCAAATGGTTTGTTGAACTTGGAAGCACGGATAAGATTTGGTGGGTTAAAAACCAGATTCGTAACAATAGTTCGTTAAATGTTGTGTTAATGGATGACCTGGATTTTAAAAACGACGACGCACAAAGTCTGTTCCCCGAATATTTTAACTTTTATTATGGTATATTTGACGGAGATGGTCATGTAATTAAAAATATGAAGTGCACAGAGTTGTATGTGCTTCCCGAACGAAACTATGGTGTGATCAAAAATGTGCATTTTAATAATATTCGCATTCAGGAACCTTATTCGAATATGACGCGAAGCGGTATTATCTGTGGAAATAATTACGGAACCATCGAAAATTGTTCGGTTGAAAGTTCTGTGATCGAAACGTTAGAAGAGGTTCAGGTTGGTGGGCCAAATAAAGAACTGCTTGAAGGACTGAATGTATACGGTGCTCTCACCGGTGCAAACTTCGGTACCATCCGCGGATCTTTTACAAGTGGTGTCACATTTAGCGGAGAAGGACCTGGCTATCCGCTTGCACAGGATTTTCCGCAGAGTAAACTAGAAAATGTGTATTATCAGGCAGAAGTGGAGTCCGGAGAGATCGCAAAGACAGTAGCGCAGTTTGCGTCCGGCGAAGTGTGCAGCCTCTTAAACCGGGGCGTGACAGACGGAAGCCGGTACTGGTATCAGAACATTGACAATGATGCAGAAAAAGATGCGGTTCCGGTGCCGGATGATTCCCATGGCACGGTATACAGCGGTTATCAGGGATGTATCAAGACATATTCCAATACCAAACTGCCGGATACACCATCCCATGAAGTAAACTATACTGTTGAAAATAACGTGCTGACAGGGGTATGTAAAGCAGATCCTTCTCACACGGTAACGATGACATTGACGGCAGAAGATGCCGAGTACGATGGAAAAGAGCACAAAGCCGTATTAAATAAGACGTACAGCGATGCGTGGGGCGGGGAAGAAGTTGACGCGGAAATCGTCTACACGAGAGACGGCAAACCGACGACCGATCTGGCGAGCGCAGGAACGATCAAAGCATCGGTGACAATGGGAGACGCGGTGATCGAAGTGACGTATACATTGAAAGCAGCTCCGACTCCGACCCCGTCTGCGACACCTGCGGCAAGTCCGTCTGCTACAAAGCAGCCGGCCGTACCGACGGCGACCCCGGCAGCAACGAAGCAGCCGACCGCACCGACGGCGACCCCGGCAGTAACAAAGCAGCCGACAACACCGACGGCGACCCCGGCAGCAACAAAGAAGCCGACGACACCAACGGCAAAGCCAACCACCGCACCAACGGCAAAACCGACGGCTGTACCAACGGCAAAACCAACCGTGAAACCGACGGCTGTACCAACCGTAAAGCCAACGACAAAACCGACCACCGCACCGACGACCAAACCGACCGCAAAACCAACCGCCGTGCCAACGACCAAACCAACGGAAGCACTGGCAGATAAGCCAGACAGCAAACCAACGTCTGCTCCTGTGGTAACAGAGAAGCCGGGCAGCGCGGCAAGTCCTTCGCAGGCTCCAACGGTCATTGCACCGGGCGAAACCAAAGCGCCGGCAGCTGCAAAGGCACCGGAGGCAGCAGGAACCAAGATTAAGTCAAAAAAAGGCGACACCTATAAGGTGGTAAAAACGTCCGGTAAGACGGCAGAAGTCGAACTGACAAAGAGTGCCGCGAAGAAGAAAGCAAAAACCGTTGTCATTCCAAAGACGGTAAAAGTGGACGGCGTAAAGTATAAAGTGACATCGATCGCGAAAAAGGCATTTGCCGGCAATAAGAACCTAAAAAGGGTTGTAATCGGAGCAGAGATTGAGAAAATCGGGGCAAAGGCATTTTACAATTGTCCGAACCTGAAGTTCGTTACGATCAAATCCACCGGCTTAACGGCGAAGAGCGTCGGCGCGAAGGCATTTGCAAAGATTCACAAAAAAGCCGTTGTGGAAGTGCCAAAAGCCAAGAAGACAGCATACAAAAAATGGCTGAAAAAGCGCGGAATCGGCGGAAAACAGAAGATCATGGGGAAGTGACCGGAAGATGGAAATAGTATGGAAAAAAGACTAGGAGGGAAACTATGAGACGTGAATTTTATTTTAACAACAGAAAGATCCGCAGACAGGCAAAGAAAGTCATCTGCATTGCAACCTTGTCGGCGACAATGCTTACAAGCATTCCGTTTGTGACTTACACCGATGCGTATGCGAAAGGACAGACGACACTGGAGGAAATGAAGGCGCTTTCGATGCCAACCGAAAATGCCATTACCTACGATCTGTCGGATGCGTCACTTTTGACGGACAAAACGGTCGTGGACTGCTTTGGGGAAGAAATTACGGAGAAAGTAATTGAGATCAATATTACAAAAAATGGGAATTATATCATCACAGGAAACAACGAGATCAATGGAGCGTTGATCGATACGCATATCGTGGTGGCAGAAGGAGTCGAAGCAAATCTCATCTTTGATGGGGCAGTCATTCAAAATGATGACAAATATTGTATGGACATTGATACAAGTTCCCATCAATATAATGATCCATTTTTCCCTATTCTTGATATCGCAGGAAAGGCAAACATGTACGTAAAGAAAAATACCAGTTTTACCGGAATCGGGAAGCAAGAATATAGCAGCAAGGTCATTGAAGTGACTGGGGAACTGGTATTGAAAGAAAGTGATGCGACTTTGACATTGAACGGCGCGTATGATGCAATTTCGGGACAAAGAGCCGGAGTACGTCAGTACGGAAGTGTAACCGTGGAAGGAGGAAATCTTGTATTTGAGGGAGACCTCTCGCGTATAGACCGGTTTACAATGACCGGAGGAACGATCACAAAGCTGGATAAGAATTACTCGTTTTTAACAGCGAACGATATTGTGATGACAGGGGGGACATGTAATATTCCCTTTAGCGGAGCTAATTATAGCGAGATGAAGGTATTTGACGCAGCCTCCAGCATAACGGTGAGCGGCGGAAAAATACAGGTAAACGAAAATAGTAATGCGGCTGCGACGGTGCTGGCAGCAGATCATGTACGCGTCAGCGGAGGGGTGTTTGAACTGGAAGGAAATAAACTGAAACTCGGAACCGCTTACGATACCTATGGAAACAATGTAAATCTGTTTGAGATAACCGGGCTTCCGGGAGACGCAGAAGTGGCAAAGATCAATGGGCTGCCGGTAAAAGATGTGCGGACAACCGAAGACGGATCTTTACATACGCCGCTTACATATTCTTCCAATTTAATCGAATTCACAGATGGCACAATGTATAAATACGATTATTCGAAAGACGAAGAGACGGGTGCAGATCAGATGGTAAAAGACGAGACTACACCAATAAGTACACATCAGGTGACTTTGAACTTCACGGAGGAGAATACGAAAAAAGCCGTTACGGTGGCAGATGGGTTTGCGATTCAAAATACCTATTATGACGGAGAAAATCGTTATGAATATTATAACAATGCGAATGAACTATATGATGGGCTTACAATACACGAGGACGAAGAACTGATCCTGAAAAAGAAACAGCCTACGGTGACGTTGGACGGAAAACAATTTACCGGAGCGGTGCTGCCGGAGGGGACTTTATATTATTATTATTATTATACGAAAGAATCAAGCAACTATTACTGGATTGCCTATCCGGGGGATCCAATCCGGGAAAATACGGAGTACAAAACTCTGTCATCCGAGCAAAAGGATGGAAAGTGGTTTGTAAAAATCCAGTCGAAAGAAGATCTTGAATTTTTTACTAGGATCTCTTATGTGGATAAGCCTTGTATGAGTCTTCTTTTGTGTGCAGACATTGATCTTTCTGAGGATGAAATATCGTATCCTATTTACGGTTCTAGTCGCTGCTATGGCACGATTGACGGAAATGGGCATACGATTTCGAATGCAGCAGTACAGCAGTTCTATTTCCTTACAAAACAAAATTATGGAACGATAAAAAATATTCACTTTAAAAATATAACGATGAAAACTCCTGACTACAACTACAATCTTGGTCGAAGTGGTCTTTTCTGTACAGCAAATTATGGGGTGATTGAAAATTGTTCTGTGAATGGAGCATCGATCCTTACGTATGCAAAAGAAATAAATGGTAGTACAGGACAGGTTCCCCTATATAAAAGATTGTGTGAGTGGGGTGCTCTGGCGGGAGGAAACTTTGGTACGATCAAGGGAAGTTATGCCAAAGACATCACGTTTGAGGGAGGCGGAGAGACCTATCCGATCGCACATGAATTTCCGCAGAGTACGATTGAAAATTCGTATTATGAGGCAGAAGTAGAAACCGGAGAGACAGAAGCGATTGATAAGACCGCTAAGACGCCAGCGCAGTTTGCGTCCGGTGAAGTGTGCAGCCTCTTAAATCAGGGCGTGACAGACGGAAGCCAGGTCTGGTATCAGAACATTGACAATGACGGAGAGCCGGATGAAGCTCCGGTGGCAGATACTTCCCATGGCACGGTATACAGCGGTTATCAGGGATGTACCAAGGCATATTCCAATACCAAACTGCCGGATACCCTATCCCATGAAGTGAAATATACTGCTGAAAACAACGTGCTCACAGGGGTATGTAAAGCAGATCCTTCACACACGGTCACGATGACATTGACGGCAGAAGATGCGGTGTACGATGGTAACGAACACGCAGCTGTATTAAATAAGACATACAGTGATGCGTGGGGCGAGGCAGAAGCCGACGCGGAAATTGTCTATACGAGGGACGGGAAACCGACAACCGATCTGACGAGTGCCGGAACGATCAAAGCATCGGTGACAATGGGCGACGCGGTGATCGAAGTGACGTATACGATCAAAGCAGCAGCGGTTCCGACAGCAAGTCCGGCGGCTAGTCCAATCGCAAGTCCGGCAGCGACAAAGCAGCCGACAGCCCCGACAGCAACCCCGGCAGCGACAAAGCAGCCGACAACCCCGACGGCAACTCCTGCGGCCACGAAGCAGCCGACAGCTCCGACGGCGACTCCAGCAGCCACGAAGCAGCCGACGACGCCAACGGCAACTCCTGCGGCAACAAAGCAGCCAACAGTACCAACGGCAAAACCAACCATAAAACCGACTGCGAAGCCAACCGCAGCGCCGACGACGAAACCGACGGCAAAACCGACGACAGCGCCGACGGCAAAACCAACTGCGAAGCCAACCGCAGCGCCGACGGCAAAACCGACCGCCGTACCGACTGCGCAGCCAACCGTAAAACCAACGGAAGCCCCGGCAGTCAAACCGGATGACAAACCAACGTCTGCTCCTGCGGCAACAGAAAAGCCGGGCAGCGCGGCAAGTCCTTCGAAGACTCCGACGATCATTGCGCCGGGCGAAACCAAAACCCCGGCAGCCACAAAGGTACCGGAGGCAGCAGGAACCAAAATCAAGTCAAAGAAAGGCGACACCTATAAAGTAACCAACACGTCCGGCAAAACGACAGAAATTGAATTGACAAAAATTGCCAAAAACAGCAAAGCAAAAACGGTTGTGATTCCGAAGACGGTAAAAATTGACGGCGTAAACTATAAAGTCACATCGATTGCGAAAAAGGCATTTGCCGGCAATAAAAACCTGAAAACGGTTTTGATCGGAGCGGAAATTGAGGAAATAGGGGCAAAAGCATTTTACAATTGTCCGAATCTGAAATTAGTTATGATCAAATCCACCAGGTTAAAGGCGAAGACAGTTGGTGCAAAAGCATTTGCCAAGATTCATAAAAAAGCCGTTGTCAAAGTGCCAAAAGCGAAAGAAAAGGCATACAAAAAATGGCTGAAAAAACGTGGAATCGGTGGAAAACAAAAGATTACAACATACGAAAAGGAGAAATGATGGAAGACTATCCGCTTCAAACGGCGTTTGGAACGCCTGTAAATATCTGTTTTGTAAGCGATGAAGGGTATGCGGAGCCGCTCCGCACTGCCCTGTATTCGCTCTTATGTAACCGGGATAAAAGGCGGTTATATGACATTTTGATACTGTACGAGAATTTTTCAGACGAGGCAAAAGCGCGGACGCTGCGGCTGGCAGAGGGCGAAAATGGTGTGCGGATCCGTTTTATTGATATTGCGCCGGTGCGTGACCACTTTCCAAAAACTGCCAATGCGTATTATACGGCGGCGATCAATTACCGTCTGTACCTGTTTGATAAGATGTTTACAAATTATGGAAAAGTGTTGTATTTTGACTGTGACATGATCTTTCTGGACGATGTAGGCAGATTGTTTGATACAGAACTCGGAGAGAAGGAAGTAGCGGCAGTGCGTTCGGAGGATTTCCGGGTGCTTTCAAAGACGAGGCGCGCTGTGTATCTCGACGATTATCCTTATAATGTGGATAACTACCGGACAGACGGACTGGGAATGCAGCATCCGGAAGATTATTTTAACTCCGGTGTCCTTTTGCTGGATCTGGAAAAGGCAAGGCAGAGGATTACGATGCCGCAGATTTATGAGATGCTCGCCAGACACAAATATACATTCAGCGATCAGGATGTCCTCAATATGCTGTTTGATGGCAGAGTGCTTCCGCTCGATATCCGCTGGAATTTTATGACCTGCGTTGCGGAACAGCTGCAAAGCGGAAACCGTTACAGTGAGGAACTGTACGCCGACCTCCGGCGCGACGATCCGGCAGTCATTCATTACGTAGGACACAGAAAGCCGTGGAATGCCGACAAGATTTTGTCAGAGCATTACAAATATTACCGCAGCAAGCTGGAAGAATTACAAAACCAGTGGTAAATGCCCCATTTTTCTCTGATTTTCTGCAAAAAAGTGCAGGAAAATCACATAGGTGCTTGTCAAAGCACGCGGGATATTTTATAATAGTGATGTTGTGGTCAGTAAATCTGGCCGGATTACTATTATTTGAAAAATGAAAGTACGGAGGTAACGGAAAGATGGAAATCGTATGTTTGGACTTAGAAGGAGTTTTGGTGCCGGAGATCTGGATCGCATTTAGCGAGGCAACAGGAATCCCGGAATTGAAAAAAACGACGAGAGATGAACCGGATTATGATAAATTGATGAATTTCAGACTTGGAATCCTGAAAGAACATGGACTTGGCCTGAAAGAGATTCAGGAGACAATTGCAACGATCGATCCGATGCCCGGAGCAAAAGAGTTTCTGGATGAACTTCGCAGCATGACACAGGTTATCATCATCAGCGATACATTTTCCCAGTTTGCCGGACCTCTTATGAAAAAGCTCGGCTATCCGACAATTTTCTGCAATGAACTTGTCGTCGCAGAAGATGGCGAGATCACCGGCTTTAAAATGCGCTGCGAGCAGTCGAAACTGACGACCGTTAAGGCGCTCCAGTCCATCGGCTACGATACGATCGCAAGCGGAGACAGCCACAATGATATCGGAATGATCCTGGCAAGCAAAGCGGGATTTTTGTTTAAGAGCACCGACGCGATCAAGGCAGAATACCCACAGCTTCCGGCATACGAAACGTATGACGAGTTGATGGCTGCGATCAAAGAAGTGCTGTAAGAAAGAATAAAAAAAGATTCAATAGAAAGTATGTAAATGCTCTCTATTGAATCTTTTTACAAAAGCTCAAATCTAGTTTAGTGCACGCACCGCCCTAGTAAAAACCTCAAACGATTTTTGTTCTGTGATGAATATTATATCAATTAGTGAACCCCATGTCAACAGTTAGTTTAAGAAATTTATATGCTTTGGATTGTGATTCTGTTTATTTATATATTCAATTATATGACAGACAAATTTATAGGTTGATGTGAGATAGGGATTTTTTTCAAAATATTGACGATGTTTTTGAATTCTTCCCTGTTCGTCACAAAAATCTGCTTTGATTTTTTGCATCTTCATATTTCTAGCTTCTTTTGTAGCAGAAACTTTCATGATGTCATTATACACAAATAACAGTGTTACAAAATCATGAATGGCAGGATTTTTCATCTTGGCATCCCTGTCTTCTATATTTCTTAATTCTGGGATTTTACCCATAATATTGGCTAATTGTTTCGTTTTACGAAATTGTTTTTGGCTGTTGGGTTTTCGCATAGTACTCAAAATGCAGCTATTATGTGCAGCGGCATTTCTAATAAACTTGATAGATTTTAAATATACGGTATAATTGAATGAATCATATGTTTGATAATAAAGTTCATATAATTCTATAAAATTTCCAAAAGACATTAATTCAACAATATTCCATAATGCCAATTTTTCCGGTTCCCTATTTTCGTTAAGATGTTTTTCGGCTAAATCAGAACAAAATGAATATTTATGCGCTTTTCGACGAATATCATCCTTTGCGTTGGGATGATAGCGTAAAAATAATTCGGTTATATTATATCCATCTTCTTTTGGATTATTACTTAAATCTTTCATTAGACGCACTTTTAAATAATGTTCAACATCAAGTGACAATTCTAAAATGATTTTTCGTATAAACATATCCAATTTTGATAATTCAATGAGATAGGCAAAATCTAAATTATAATATTGATTCGTTTGCGGGTTTACGTTATAATTACGTGCATATGATTTTAATTTAAAATAATAATTGTTATAATTCAAAAATCTTTTTGCTTCCTGCTCTGTACATAATTTGAATGTAACCCCTTTTCTTTTCATGTCGGCTATCTGTTCATCCACAGTTAATTTAACTTTTTTCCCTTCATCTTTCATATTAATTAGCACCCTTTCTTATCTGCTTGATATTAATGTTACAAAGTATATCATAAAGTGAAGGGGCTATCAAGGCTTTTTCTCTCATTATAATTCTGGGAGAAACAAATATAGTTTTTGTCAGCGATACGGGATTTCTCCCAAATTTTACTTATCTTTTACACAAACAAGAATTAGATTATACAAACCGGTGCTAAGGTAAAAGAAAATGAAGGAGAAAAGAGGAAAATACTTATGAACGAGACAGCAAAAATTATATTTGGTTTGGTGGGTGGACTTGCGATGTTTCTTTTTGGAATGAATTCCATGAGCGATGCGTTGCAGAAGGCCGCCGGGGAAAAGATGAAAAAGGTTCTTAGTTTTTTGACGAAAAATCCGCTGATGGGTGCGCTGGCGGGCGCGCTTGTTACGGCGGTGCTGCAGAGCAGTTCGGCGACGACGGTTATGGTGATCGGATTTGTAAGCGCCGGACTTATGAATCTGCCGCAGGCGATATCCGTCATCTTTGGTGCCAATATCGGTACGACAATGACGGCGCAGCTAATGGCATTTAAAATCAGCAATTATATTTATCCGATCATATTTATCGGATTTATGCTCCAGTTTCTAGGAAAAAAAGAAAAGATAAAAAATATCGGTATGGTTATCCTGTCATTTGGATTGCTCTTTGAAGGAATTGAGATCATGGGAAGCGTCATGAAACCACTGGCAAATAGTCCGATTTTTGTGGACATGATGGTTCAGGTAAAACATATTCCGGTGCTCGGTGTGATCCTCGGTGCCGTGATGACACTTGTTGTGCAGAGCAGTTCGGCGACGATCGCGGTGCTTCAAAATTTTGCGTCGCAGCCAATGCCGGACGGCGTGACAAGTGTAATAGGACTCACCGGAGCGATCCCGATCCTGCTTGGCGACAACATCGGAACGACGATTACCGCTCTGTTAGCATCGATTGGACAGTCAAAAAACGCCAAAAGAACAGCAATTGCGCACAGCATATTTAATATAAGCGGAAGTATTGTCTTTGTATTTATCATTCCGTTTTTTGCAAAATTTGTACAGTTTATATCTCCAAAAGGAAATGAAGTGGATGTCATATCCAGACAGATTGCCAATGCTCACACATCGTTCAATGTATTTTGTACGATCGTCTGGCTGCCGCTCATTCCAATTATGGTAAAAATTGTCACTGCCATCGTGTGCGGAAAGGACAAGACGGTTGTGATGGATCAGGCACCGCAGTATCTGGACGACAAGATGATTGGCAAACCGCTGCCAGCGATGTATCTTGTGTCCGAGGAAATGAAACGGCTGGCAAATTACAGCGAAATGATGGTAAGTGCATTGAAAGACAGCATCAGCGGTGTGGGGGGAAGTTACGCGAGACAGCAGTATGACAATGCGTACCAGACCGTAAAAGAACTCCAGGAGTGCATTTCCATCTACATTACGAAATTGTTTTCGAGTGGAATGCTCACGGAGCAGCAGTCGGAGCAGACCGCGGGATTTTTATTTGTCGCCAATAACATTGACCGCATCGCGGATCGGTGTGCGGATATTGCGGCAGCCAGCGATGATATGCAGCTGCATGGCAAAGATCTTTCGGACAAGGCGGTCGCAGAACTCCGCCAGTGCATTGAGATCGCCCAGAATCTGTTTACGGAGGCGATGGATTCGGTCATCAACGGCGATTCCGCGGAGGCAGAAATTGTCATTAAAAACCGCGGTAAAATGAGAAAGGCGCAGAAGAAAAATACGAAAGCGCATCTGAACCGTGTTGAAAAGAAAATTTGCGATCCTGCATTGACACAGTCGTATTCAAGCATTCTGTACAATCTGGATCGTGTGGCGGATAACTGCGTCGGCATTGCGGAAGAGACGATGGATGGCATCGTATTTGTCAAACTGGAAGAAGAGCAGATCGAAGAGATGAAATTGGAATTGGAGGCAGCAGTATGATATTCACGCTGGGCGCGTGTCTGCAGGAACAGAAAAAGACAGATTTGCCGGGATTTGGGGAGGGCATGCCTTCCCGGATTTTTGTGACGACAGAGGCGGGAGCCAAGGCGGCTTTGGATCAGGCGCAGATGCGCTACGAGGGGGACGTACAGCTTTCCGACATCGGATTTTGTAAAGTGGAAAATCAGCAGGAGTGCACGATTGGAACCTTTTATATTCCGAAACTTCTGGATCTTCTTGGAAAACGGTATGCGATTCTTTTCTTTGTCAATGAGAAAAATATTGTGCTTGTGGATGACAGTGATTTTTCGTATCGTCTGATCCGGCGGATCCAGCGCAAGAAAATGAACCGGGAGATGACGAAGGAAAAATTTCTTTATTATTATATCACCGAATTTATCCACCGGGATCTGGAATTGCTGGTTCAGTATGAAAAACGGTTGATGGAGATGGAAGAACGCATTTCGGACGGGCACGCCGGTCATTTTCTCAGTGACTTTTCACCTGTCCGCAAAGAACTTCTGACACTTCGAAGCTATTACGATGAACTTATGGATCTCGGACGGGAATTAGAGACAAATGAAAATGGATTTTTTGCGAAGAAGCAGACGAAATATTTTGGTACGGTGACCGACCGCGCCGACCGGCTTATGTCAAAGACGGTGCACCTTCTCGAATACGCCGGACAGGTGCGGGATGCTTATCAGGGTTACGTCGATGCCAGGCAGAATGCCAATATGCAGTTTTTGACCGTAATATCGACCATTTTCTTTCCTCTTACGCTCATCACCGGCTGGTATGGCATGAATTTTCAAAATATGCCGGAATTGCGGAGCGGATATCCGGGTGTGATCTTTGCCAGCGTGCTCGTTGTGCTGCTGTTGATCCTTTATTTTAAGAGAAAGAAGATGTTGTGAAAAAGATTGCTTTTTTAAAATAAAAACATTATAATAAAAAGGTAATGTTGATAAAGTGTTACATAGGAACAAAATGCATAGGTGATAAGCGGGTGGCATCAAGGAGGAATTATTATGAAAAAGAGAAAATTTGGAACCCGTGGTATAGTGATGTTGACCTGTATGAGCATTATGATCATTTCCGTAGTCATTACCGCACTCATCGGCTTGATTGGTGTAAGCAGGATGAATGAAAATGGGATACAAAATTATGATGCGGCAATGAACGATGGCTATAATAAAGAAATCAAGACACAGGTTCAAACAGCGATTTCTGTTATCTCACTTTACTATCAAATGTCAGAATCTGGCAATCTCACAGAAGAAGAAGCAAAAAAGCAAGCAGAAGAAGCAGTGCGAAATATGCGCTATGGCGACGATTATGATAAAGACGGAGTAAATGACGGTTATTTTTGGATTGATTCAACCGATTACACTCTGGTAATGCATCCGATCCTTGCCGAACAGGAAGGCGACAATCGAAAGGAACTAAAAGACCAGAATGGTGTTTATATTCTTCAGGATATTATGAAAACAGCCGAAAAAGGCGGCGGATTCAATGAATTTTATTTTACGAAGTCCGACGGAAAGACGGTCGCCCCGAAGGTGGCATATTCAGAGGCATTTAAGCCGTGGAACTGGGTTGTTACGACGGGTAATTATGTAGATGATATGCGTTCCCAGCTGAAAGATACGAGCCACAATATGGATGCGATCATTGCTAGAATTTCACTGCAGCTTACGATAGCCGTTGCCGTGATGCTGGTGATCGCGGTCTTTATCTGCTGGGGTGCAACCAAAAAGATTCTGCGTCCGATCATTGAATTAAAGGAAAATCTTGTCAAATTCTCAGAAGGAGATGTGAATTTTGCCGTAAGTAAAAGGGCGCTTCGCTGCCGTGACGAGATTGGCATACTTGCGGAAAGTCTGGAGAAAGTCCGCGGAGTGATGAAGCAGATTGTCGAAGAGATTAAAAAGAGTTCCAATACGATCGTTGAGACAGGGAAAGTGATCAAACAAAGTTCCAGCGACAGCAAAGAAAGTTCGGATGAGATGGCCAATGCCATCCGCAATATTTCGGATGGTGCGGTCGAGCAGGCTGAGGGAACCCAGAGCGCAGCCAATGAAATTGAAGTGATGGATGAGATGATCGCGAAGATGAATGAAAAGATTCAGGCGATGGATCAGCTCTCCGGTGAAATGTATGAGGCAGGCAGCAATGCCGGTGTCATTATGACGGAACTTGAACAGCGAAATGATACGACAAAAGGTGCGATCCGGAATGTGGCAGAGCAGATTGGAAAGACCAATGATTCTGTACAGAAGATCAAAGAATGCACGCAGCTTATCGCGCAGATTGCGGAAGAAACCAATCTTCTCAGCCTGAATGCAAGCATTGAGGCGGCGAGAGCGGGAGAAGCCGGAAAAGGATTTGCTGTGGTGGCAGACCAGATCAAGCAGCTGGCCGACGAATCGCAGGAATCGACGATAACCATTGAGGACATTGTGGATACGCTTCTTGAAGAATCCGCGCAGATGGTAAGCACGATGCGGATTTTGGATGCTGAGACGAAAGAGCAGCAGACAAAACTGGATGAAACAAAGACGAAATTTGCAGAAGTTTCGGATAAGATCGAACTGACACAAAATAACATTCATGCGATCTTTGAAAGTGCCGGTGTCTGCCGTGAATCGGCGGATAAGGTAAATGAAGTGATTACGTCTCTGTCCGCAATTTCCCAGCAAAATGCGGCTTCTACAGAACAGACGAGTGCTTCGATGGTAGAAATGAATGAAAATGTGAAAAAGTTATCGCAGTATGCAGCAGAATTGGATCAGATTTCCGATGAACTGCTCCGTACAATGAGCTTTTTCAACTAATACAATGAACGGCTCCCGCATATACTTTGTAAAAAAGCCGGGAGGCAGACTTGTGACTTGTACAGAAGCAATTTATTCGGAACAGGTTTTGGATTATATTGTCTCTTCGTATATCCGCGAGGAGACGTTGTTGGAGAGATACCAGCCCACATGTTACAGCCGGATCAGCAGCGGTGGAACGATCGTATACCGCGAGGAAAGCAGGATTGACAGTCAGACGATCAATCAATTTGGCTATGGCACCGTGCCACACGTATATGGTCTGATGGGATATGAAGCATTGGAGGCTGCCGGCGTGATGCAGATACGCAGGCAGCCTTATTTGGATCTTTATGGACAGGGAGTGATTGTAGGAATCGTCGATACCGGCATTGATTTTACGCACGAAGCATTTCTCAATGCCGATGGCACGACGCGGATCCATTCCATCTGGGATCAGACGATCCGGGAAGGCGAACCGTCGCAGTTTGATTACGGGCGTGTGTTTTCCGAATCCGAGATCAATGCCGCATTAAAACAGGAGCAGCCGTCGTCCTATCTGCCGACGCGGGATGAGATCGGGCACGGCACATTTTTGGCGGGCGTGGCCGCAGGAAATCAGATCCCCGGCCGGGAATTTTCCGGCGTTGCCCCTCTTTCCCAGATCGTTGTCGTAAAGTGCAAAGAGGCGAAAACCAGTTACCGCGAATATTACCGCGTGCCATCCAAAGTCCCCTGCTATCAGGAAAATGACATCATGACCGGCATCATGTATATCTTGCAGGTGGCGTATTCTCTGGGGAGACCGGTCGCAATCTGCGTCGGGATGGGAAGTAATCTTGGCAATCACGACGGTGCGTCCCCGCTCTGCCAGCTGATCGATATCAATAACATGGCAGGCGCCTGTATCGTCGCGTGCGCCGGAAATGAAGGATCTGCTGGACATCATTATGAAATCACCAAAAAAGAAGAGGAAATTCAGATCGACGTACAAAAGGCAAGTCTCGGCTTTGTCTGCGAACTGTGGTGGCAGACGCCGGGAAGCGTGTCATTTGATGTGATTTCGCCGGGCGGAAGTTCGCTTGGACTAACCCGCGCAGAGGATGGCCTCCAGCGCCAGAAACGTTTTCCCATCGAAAATACGAATCTTGAAATCCGCAGTGGCCGTGTGCAGGGGCAGACGAGAGATCAGGTGGTAATATTCCGCTTTGAGGACACCAAACCGGGCATATGGAAGATTACCGTCACATCCAGACAGGACAATCCGAGATATCATATGTGGCTTCCCATCACCCAATTTTTGGAAGGCGAAACGGTGTTTATCCGTCCGAATCCGGACACAACGATCTGTGAACCCGGAAATGCCAGAAATGCCATCACAATCTCAGCCTACAACCCGGTAAATCAAGCCTTTTACGCGCAGGCAAGCCGGGGCTTCACGCCAAACGGCATTATCAAGCCGGATGTCACGGCGCCCGGTGTCGAGATCTTTGGCCCTTACCCCCGCGAACAATATGGCACCATGACCGGAACCAGCGTGGCAGCCGCCGTCACCACCGGCATCGCCGCCCTCTTTTTACAGCAGTTTGATGTCTTTGAACTCAATGGAAATATTGTGCCTGAACTGCTGATCCGCGGAGCCTCCCCACGCGGCGAGGAGTATCCGAGCCGGGAGTGGGGGTATGGGACGGTCGATGCGTACGTGAGTATTACCTTTGAATAAGGTGGGACCATCGGTTCTCGTATCGGGATCCGCTTGCGCTTAGAGAACGCACGCAGCGGTGCATGAGGGCGCAGTGCGCCCTCTATGCACCGGCGGCGTTCTAAATCCCTCACGAGAACCGATGGTCCCTTGTAGAACTAAGAGGGCACCCCGGAGGAGGGGAGGCAGGCTATGGAGTGGCGTGAAGCGGCAAAAGGCAACGTAAAAAAGGGAAAAGTGAAATTAGGTTGCCTGTCTCGGCTTGTGAAGCGGCGAAAGGCAACGTAAAGGGGAAGACCAGGCGACGCAGGTTGCTTTTAGGGCGGGAGAGAAGCTAGAAAAGCAACCTGGAAAGAGGAAAATATTGGAAATAGCTACTTGCTTTCCCGACACCCCGGAAAGAAGGAAGAGCAAGTCATTGCAGTGGTGAGCTGCGGATGCGAGATTAGGCTATGCACCCCGGAAGTGGGAAAAAAGCAAGTCGCCCAGTGGTGCAAGGAAGCGCCCCCTCACATACGTTCGTCGGCAGGACGCTACCGGCAATAAAGTTGTTGACTAGCGTCAACAAAGCCGGCAGCTGTTGCTAGCATGAAGTCAAGTTAAGCACCCTGGAAAGAAGAAAAAGCAAGTCATTACAGAGGTGAGTTGCGGATGCGAGATGGGTCAAGCACCCCGGAAAAAGGAAAAGCAAGTCATTGCAGTGGTGAGCTGCGGATGCGAGATCAGGCTATGCACCCCGGAAAGCAGGAAAAAGTAAGTCATCCAGAGGTGAGTTGCGGATGCGAGATGGGGTCAAGCACCCTGGAAAAAGGAAAAGCAAGTCACTACAGTGGTGAGTAGCCGCCACGAAGAGAGGTTATGCACCCCGGAAAAAGGAAAAACAAGTCACCACAGTGGTGAGCTGCGGATGCGAGATCAGGCTATGCACCCCGGAAAGCAGGAAAAGCAAGTCATTGCAGTGGTGAGTAGCCGCCACGAAGAGAGGTCAAGCACCCCGGAAAGAAGAAAAGCAAGTCATTGCAGTGGTGAGTTGCGGATGCGAGATGGGGTCAAGCACCCCGGAAAGAAGAAAAGCAAGTCATTGCAGTGGTGAGCTGCGGATGCGAGATCAGGCTATGCACCC
>ERZ808252.1326-NODE-1326-length-18474-cov-5.946740_pt1 | contig 18474 bp, 11 predicted proteins | sample MGYA00521242_ERZ808252 | MGnify/ENA primary metagenome ERZ808252 (study PRJEB31516, sample SAMN03275581) | gut metagenome | biome: mammalia-associated habitat; material: feces | host: Papio cynocephalus | place: Kenya | collected 2012-08-07 ...
GTATGGAGAAGGCCGGTCTTGATGCCGGGTTCGGAAAGGTATTTGATAAGTGCCTTGTTCTTTGGAAGAGCCTTATGGCTACGGAAGAGCTCAAGGAATCCCTGTTGCTGTTTTTCTTTATCGTCGGATTGTATCAGCTGCTTGGCTTCGGAAAGATAATTGGTGGCAAGCTTGCGTTGAACTTCATAGAGCTTTTCGATGAGCGGCTGATATTCTTCAAACATTTGGACATCGCCCTTTGGTACAGGACCGGATATAATTAACGGCGTACGGGCATCGTCAATCAATACGGAGTCGACTTCGTCGACGATGGCGTAATTGTGGGCGCGCTGTACAAGGTCTTTCGGACTGATGGCCATGTTGTCGCGCAAATAGTCAAAACCAAACTCGTTGTTTGTACCGAAAGTTATATCTGCACGGTAAGCTCGACGGCGTGCCTCGCTGTTGGGCTGATGCTTGTCGATGCAGTCTACACTCAGGCCGTTAAACATGTAAAGCGGCCCCATCCATTCCGAGTCGCGCTTTGCAAGATAATCATTGACAGTCACGACATGTACGCCATTTCCGGTGAGAGCGTTTAGGAATACAGGAAGAGTTGCGACCAAAGTCTTTCCTTCACCGGTTGCCATTTCGGCAATTTTTCCTTTATGGAGAACAACACCACCGAACAGCTGCACATCATAATGTACCATGTTCCATTCCATATCGTTTCCGCCGGCTATCCAGTGATTATGATAGATGGCTTTATCGCCTTCAATAGTAACAAAATCGTGCGTGGCGGCTAAAGCGCGATCAAAGTCGTTGGCGGTGACAATAACATCTTTTCCGCTGGCAAAGCGGCGTGCCGTACTCTTCATGATAGCGAAAGCATCATACATGATTTTGTCAAGTTCGTATTCAAAGCGCTGGAGTACTTCTTTTTCCAATTTGTCAATATGGTTGAAGACGCTTTCGCGATCTTCTAATGGAAGAGTTTCTACTTTTTCCTTTAGCTTGTTTATCTCTTCGCGCAAATCATCGGCTGAATGCTGTACTTGCTGTTGTAATTCTTTCGTTTTGGCACGCAGTGCATCATTGTCTAATTTGTCAATGATTTCGTAGGCCTGCTTTATCTTCTCCACATGGGGTTGGATTTCTTTCATATCCCGGGTGGATTTGTTGCCAAACATTTTACTTAATATCTTGTTTATATCCATTGTTTCTTTTGTTTCTGATTTATAATATAATGTGATGGTATTTTTTAGTTGCTGAAACCGGTCAGTGCGGCTGTGGTGCAAGCATTTGGCGCGCGTATGCGCATTACTTGCGACAAGGTCGGTGCAATGCAGTCAGTGGTTACAGGTGTATCAATACTCTCGGCCGTTACGTTGGCACCGAGAAAGAAGATCGGAAACGGGAAGTAAGAGTCGCGTATCATGATATCTTCTTTAGTCTCTTCGTTTACCAAGTGCCATCCCGGTGCTACTTGAATGAGTATATCGCCTGAGCATTTTGGGTTATAGCTGTTGCGAATACGGCTGATGCCCGGTGTCCATGCTCCTAATAGTAGCCGTTGTGATGTATATACGTCTTTTACGCCCGCAGATTGTAGCAATAGCTCTTGGCAGCGCTCCAATACGTCTGCCATGCTGAGCTGTTTTGTTTCCAATAGTTTGTGATTCAAATAGAGCTCGTCACCGTAGATGGCTTCAATGTATTGTCCCTGGCCGTATAAGGCCATTAGGTACATGTTGAGCAGTCCAGATGTGCGGTTAATGTAGAAAGTTCCTGTTGGTACGCGATACTTTGCTAAGTCGGCCGTTTCGTTGTCGGTGTACCCTGTTGAGGTGACGACAAATAGGGCGTTGCCTGTCCCTACTTTGCTCTCAACGGCCTGGAACAAGCTTCCTAAGGCTTTGTCTAAGCGCAAGTATGTATCTTGCATTTCCATTGGAAATTCACTGACAGACTGGTGCTCATAGTTTCCTGCGTAGTAGGTGATTGAAAGGTAGTCGGTGATATTATCGTTTCCTATTCCCGAAGTGTTGACACACTCTGTAACAAATTTCGTTACGTATTCATTTACAAGGCCGCTAGTTGCGAATGCCGCGAAGCGATGGTCGCCTTTGAATTTGTACTTGAAAGGAGATTTCATTCCCCCCGAAAGGAAATAACTGAAATTGCCGCTTAATTCTGACAGTGGTGTCCATTCGTTATTGTCAAGGTAGTTGTTAAGATCGTTTTTGCGATCTGCAATAGAAACCCATGTGGGAAGTGGACCGTAATAGGAGGTGCTGCACCACCGTCCCGTTAGTGGGTTGATCCAAAAGGCACCGTCTGCGGCATGGCCTGCGCCTAATATGGCTGCGTCCCGAAAGGGGGAAATGGCGTATACGATAGCTTTTCCTTCTGTGCCGACTTTCAACTCATCTCCCAATGTCGAAACACTGAGGAATTTTGGTGATGATTTTTCTCCGGTCAGGTTTCCTTCGTATTGTGTGTCTTCAACACAAAACACCGGGCGTAGTGTCTTACGGTCGAGCCAAGTATCATTGACTATCCCGTGATTGTATGGTACGGTTCCAGTTGCAATCGTTGCTACGCATGCGGCGCGGTTAAGCCGGCTTTGCGGATATTCGGCATGTGTATATACGCGTCCTTCCTTTAAAAGGCGTTTGAATCCGTCCTGACCGTAAATAGGAAGAAATGCGTTCATGTAATCTGAGCGAAGGCGGTCAATGGTTATGTTTACAACCACTTTCGGAATAGATTGTATCTCTTGTGCTTCAACCGTAGCCAGTGCCATGGCTGCTATCAAGGGTGGAAGTATGTAATATATTCTTTTCATCCGATAGAATGTGATTGCTGTTTTTTTCTTTTCTTTTTGTATGTAGATGAACTAATTGCCAAATAGTTCCCGCTTCTGGTTAGCAGACAAAATGCCAACAGGATAGTTTCAATGTCAATTTTTTGTGGAATAAATGGAATGGCCATGATAAATAATAAGACCCACCAAAATGCAATAGTGTGATACCAACTTTTTGTACAATTCCTTTCGGCTTTTATTATATAGAAGAGAAATAAAAGTGGCAATGGGTTGAAGAGCAAAATCAGCCAGTTGCTGTTCACTGTGGGGTGAGCAGAGAAGAAAAACAAAAATGCGATGATGCAGCCTGTAAGGCCTTGGCCAATTAATAAGATAAGGTCATATCCCCACAAGATTCTGCCCGGGTGCCTGTGCTCCCATATGCAAATGCAAATTGTGAGCAGACACAGGATTATCGCACAAGTTTTCGGTGTCAATGGAAAACCTGTTTTTTGAATTGCAGGATGTTCGGTTACCAGTTCGTTGCTGCTTGAAACCAAAGCTTCCATTTGACCGTTTATGCAAGTGCGTGCGGTGCTGATGTCTTGCTCTAAATAAAACGGAGCAAATTCTTGGGCTTCTCTTGATGCGCTTTTGTCAGCTTCAGCTCCCAATAGCAAATCTTGACTGAAGCGTGACCATGGATGTCCTTTGCAATACTCATGTACGATGTCGCGTAATGATTGTGTCTTTACCGGTAAGGTATAGATTATATTGCTATCTAAGCATGCTTCTATCTGATCTCTTACTTTGGTGGCGCAATTGTTATAGAAAAAGTTATATTGGTATGTCCGGTTTTCTGGTTCGCAATTGGCTATTAGCGCCTTAAAAAGGCGATGTGTTTCACCTTGGCTTAAATTGAGAACCATTTCTCTTACGCCTCGTCCCTGTTCTGCATAATATGCCAGAAATTCTGCTGTATAAGTGGCTCCTACTTCATATTGGCAATCGCCTTTTATGAAACGCCATACAAAGCCGGGTGTATTGAAAGAGAATAATCCGTAATTGAAAACATAGTCTTCATTTTTTGTGAAGTTTTGTATGCGAAGTGCCGTGTGTCCGTAATATTCGTATATATTCTGCCCTGGTGAGCAGGTCAGTAGGCTCGCCTTCAAGCTGTCGTTTGAGTTGCTTTCTGCATCGTCTGTTTTCCCAATGGCCGATACAGGAAGAAACATCAGTTCCAGAAACAGGAATATTGCCGATATAATATTGAAATGTAATCGTAGATACGGTTTCACTCTATGTCAGTGCTTGGCTTTGAATGTTTTTTTCGTGAATTCCTTGCCGTCTTTATGAATCACTCTGATAATAAGTTCGTTTTCTTTGGTTTCTGCCGAAATGATGCCCTTGTTTGAATTGACCAATACCGGGTATTGGCATGTGCTGTCGGGCTCATGGAAAGAATCGCGATGGTTGTGGCCGCTTAACATTACGTCAATGTTCATGCCGTTAAGTATCGGTGCCATTTTTTCTACACAATCCTGTGGCCCGTGCCAGTTATTCTTGTTGACACAGATGGGCATATGGCATATCACCACGCGGAATTTGGCGCTTTTATAATCTGGATCGTTTGCCAATGTCTTCAACCAGTCAGCTTGTTGTGAGCGATATCCGTCATAATCCACTATACCACTGTATTCAATGTCCGAATCCGGTTTGTCTTCGCCTGTGTCAAGCATGATAAAGTAAATCGGGCCTTGTCTTACGGTAAAGTACAGGTGTGGAATCTGTGGGCAGAAATAGTCTTGGAAATGAGTGGCAAATTCACCACGGGTCTCATGATTCCCTCTTGAGTAATAAGGGCTTTTTTCTTGGGCAAACAACTTTATGGATTCGTCCATGAAGCCTGTGAAAAAGTCTTCTGCCTTGTTCAAAACACTAATCATATCGCCATTGAAAAATACAAGATCTTTTTTCTTGTAATCGGCATAGCCCATGAGCGGTGTGATAAAATCTTTTTCACCATGGACATCGTTGAGAACTACAAAGGATGTTTCTGTCTTGTTGGGGTCAAGCGTTGTGAACTGCGGCGGTTTTTGGCTGTACACATTGCTGGCAGCAATGCAACCGTCGTAGTTGACATAGATGCCCTTGTGCGAAAGCACTTCTTGCGAGTAGATGCGGTAGCGATAGGTTGTTCCCGGCTGCAATCCTGTCAGTTTGACCGAATGAATCAAAGACGTATTTTTGACACCGTTTGTGCAGTCGAAAAATTTTTTCCTTTCTTTTGCGTAATAGTTGGTTCCATCATCAGGAGCCAGTTCCACCCATCCGATGCTTGGTTTGTCAGCCTCCCAAACTATTGTGGCTTCGGTCGCTGAAATATTCTGAAGATACGGGCCATGGATATTCTTGATTTGTGCGATAGAGCCTACGCTTACAGAAATGAACAGCAGCAAGGCAAGAACATAAGCCTTTGTCATGATATAAGGATTTTTAATTGCTGCAAAGTTGCGAACATATTCTTGAAATCCAGGTTGTTGGAGAAGTGTTCAATCTTATTGTTTGGGCCATCCTACCGGATGATTAACCATTAATATCTGGTTTTCCTTAAGTCCGAGTTCCTTGATAAGCTCTTCCTTGTTCATCGTTCCTCGCGGAACTGTGGCTAATCCGATGGCTGTGGCACTCAGACAAATGTTTTGCGAGACATAACCGGCATCCAATGCTCCGATTGTTTTATCGGGCGTTTTGAATTTTGTCTGGTCGCTTACAAGCACAAGGCAGACGGGCGCAGATTTAACAAAGCTTTGTGGGCCTGCAACTGCATAACGTAAATCTTTGGTTGTTATTGCTTCCAGACAATTAAGGCCGGGATTGTAGCGGTATGCTCCGTCTTTGCGGCATACGTAAACTACGATGTCTTGCATATTGAGGGCACTTGGTGCAGTGATGCGTTTTTCTTCGGGACGATTGTATCCGCAGGCAGCCCATAGCAGATTGCTCAAGATTTGAGCTGGAATGTCTTTATTCTCATTGTATTCCCTTACCGAATGTCTGTTTTGTAATGCTGTCATCAAGGACATCTTTACGGTTTTTATTCCGTTTGGCGCAGGCAGCTGTATCTTCCCTGATTGTGCGAGAACGTTGCTGCAAAGTATGGATGCAAAGACCAATAAGCTTATTTTTTTCGTCATCGTGGCAAATTGTTTTGTACTTTGGCAAAAGTACGAATTTTTACCGATGTATAGGCCTCATATTTGAAAAAATACTGTTTGCGAAAATGTTTTCTGTATAGTTTGCTGTGACATTGGAAAGGGTGGCGAAGCAAGAAACGGCCTATTTCCTTTCGAGTTTCATTATTTAATTGTAATTTTGCGCTGCTTTTAAGCGCCTGTGGCGAAATTGGTAGACGCGCCAGACTTAGGATCTGGTGACGCGAGTCTTGCAGGTTCGAGTCCTGTCAGGCGCACAAAAGACAAAAAATAGTCTTACGTTTTTTGTGGACGTGCAACGATTTCCTTTCGCTTGCCTTGTATGAAAGCAAAACAATTCCAAGAAATTATTGAAAGCTGGTACGCGTCAAATAAACGCGAATTGCCATGGCGCGATGTCGGTAACCCTTATCTCATATGGGTCAGCGAAATTATTTTGCAACAGACGCGTATCAATCAGGGCTACGACTATTATTTGCGTTTTACCGCCCGCTTTCCCGATGTTGCCGCTTTGGCTGCTGCGTCCGAAGACGAAGTACTTAAGGCGTGGGAGGGATTAGGCTATTATTCGCGTGCCCGAAACCTTCATGCTGCAGCAAAAAGCATTGTGGCACATGGCGGATTTCCACGCACTTATGAAGAAGTAAGGTCTTTGAAAGGAATCGGCGACTATACGGCCGCTGCCATTTGCTCCTTTGCTTATGGCATGCCTGTTGCAACCATTGATGGAAATGTCTATCGCGTACTTTCACGGGTGTTTGGCATCGATGCTCCTATCGACACGACGCAAGGAAAACGCGAGTTTAAAGAACTTGCAGACTCCTTGCTTGATGTAGAACGTCCGGCTGACTACAATCAGGCTCTCATGGATTTCGGTGCCCTGCAATGTTGTCCGTCTTCGCCTCAGTGCATTTCTTGTCCGTTTCATGAATTTTGTGTTGCTTACAAAGGAGATTTGATCGATTTGCTGCCGGTAAAATCGAAAAAGGTTGCCTTAAAGCATCGTTTTTTTATCTACGTTTTAATAACGAAAGGTGGCAGCCTGCTCATTCATCGCAGAAGAAAGGGCGACATTTGGGCCGGTCTTTACGAGCCTTATCTGATAGAACGTGAACGGGCTGACGATACCGCCTTGCCCGATACTCCTTTCATAGAATATTGCTTGCAGAAGGGAGCCTCCTTGAAGCTTTTGGCGCAAGATGTGAAACATGTGCTGACACATCGCGTCATACATGCCGCGTTCTATATGCTTGACCTGCCGGCAGACTCAAGTGCAGATTCATCGTGCCTTCCCGAGGGGTATTTTTTTGTGACCCGTGAAGATTTGAACCGTTATGCCTTTCCCGTTCTGACGACGAAATCTGTCGGTCATCTATTCCCTTTCTGATACCTGCAATCTGTATGCAAACGGTGAGGCCGCGATTTTAAACGCAAACGCGGCAAATAAGAAAAGGAACAAAGTAAATCAGGAGCGTTTACTTGTCAAACAAATCGAAAAAGTAGGTGAGCTTGCCCATGATGGAGCGATGGGCCGAACGTGCAAAGACATCCTTCTTGGAGTTGTTGTAGATATCGTTCAATCCGAAATAATAACGGCCTTCAAGCGTGAAATGGCCTATTGCGGTGCTCAGCTCAAGTCCCAATCCGCCGGTAAGCCCGTAGTCTATCTTGCGTTGTGGATCCATAGAGTATTGCTGGTAAACATTGTTGGGGCGGTCCGGGTTGCCGTCTTGGTTGAGTGTCCACGTATCGCTCTGCTTTGACGTGTTTCCCAAATTATAGGAAAATTGGGGCCCGGCCATAATGAAAAACGAAAGGCCACGCTTTTCGCGTCCCCAGGCCATACGTGCCAGTAATGGAATCTGTATGTAGCTTAGCTCGCGCTGGTAAGTGTCTTCCAGAGGCTGGCTGTTACTGTCGACGATGTCTTCTTTCCAGCCGAGACGCACGAAATTCAGTTCTACTTGCAAGGCACAAAGCGTCGAAAAATATTTTTCACAAGTATATCTCAATGCCACGCCCGCCATGGGGCAGACCAGTTGGCCTTGCTTGATGGTAGGGTCGAAATCGATAGAACTGAAAGTCATTCCGCCGCCGCCGCCGATGCTGAGGCGTGAGCGGTGTTCGCCTATTTGGGCAAACAGGCGAATTTGCGAAAAGAACAAAATCGTGATAGCAAGGCAGACAAACTTTTTCATATTCATGATGGAGGCATATCAGACTATAAACGATGTATGTCGATTTGGTGCGAAGGCTTGAAGCGCACAAACTGCATTTGGAGGTTAAACAAACCTCCCCATGTGCTGACCCTACGCATCTTGAAGTCATTTTGCAGACCCGAAAAGTTGAGATCCTGTACGGAAAAATTCTTTCCATAGCGTGAAAGTCCTTGAAAAAAGAACATGCCGCAGTCAAATCCGTAGATGGCCATTTTGGGCGTGGCATGCAGCATTTCCGCATTGAAGTTTTGGTGAAACTTGTTGCTGAAGTAGCGATAAGCTTCTGATGAATAGTCCAAAAAGAACGGGCTGTAGATGTAGGTGTCTGCCATATAGAAATCGTCTATTAAGGCCGAAGTATAGGAGAGCCATTCCGGGTATCCGAATAATTTGATTTTCATTTCCGGATGCTTTTGTATCACATTGCGTAAGACAGGGAAAAGCACATTCAGCGATTTCATGTCGGATGAAGAAAGAACCAAGACGTTGTCTTTTGTGGCATCGAGGCGCGAAAATAAAGCGTTTTCGGTTATTGGCAATTGCCCGAAACGCAACGAAGGAACTAATTGCTTGATGACAGGAACCATGCCGTCGGCAGTTTCTCCTGTTTCGAGTAAAACCACATTGGCTGCTCGGAAAGAAGCCTTGAAAAGGCGGGCTACTTCGGTTTGCTGGATGGAGTCGGGTGCATTCAGGACGAAAAGTCCGGGGTTGCCGAAGACTTCGGAACTTCGGCTGTAAAAAGGAACGACCATTGGAATCTTGTTGGCTTTGGATACCTGGCTGACGGCTTTTATCTGAGTAGGGTCTACCGGGCCGAATATGATATCGAGCATCGGGACTATGGGGCGAGCCAGAATGTTCTGTATATCTTCTGCGGTCTTGCCGGCGTCAAATGTATATACCTCAAAGGAAAGTCCGCTTTTTTTCAAGCTGTCAATCGACATCAGCAAACCGCGATAATAGTCCAAAGTACGTGCAGACAAGGCATTTTGTTCTTTTAAAGGCAATATCACACCGACTTTGATAACCGACAGTTTCTCGGATTCTTTTTTGGCTTGACGAAACAATTCCTCATTGGTCGGAATCACTTCGGTCTTGACCGGAACCGGTTCGTGGTGGAAAGGAATGCACAAGAGGCTTTTTTTCTTTAGTTTGTAATCGGGATTTTTGGTTTCGGGATTGGCCGCTTTCAATTCGTCTAAAGTGACACCGTATTTTTGGGCAATGCTGAAAAGGGTTTCCTTGCTTTTTACTTTGTGTATTTCGCGGCAATCAGAGCCTGCAAGTCCTTGTTTGTGGTCATTGACAGTTTCTTGTATGATTTTTTCTTCGACTTTTGCTGTTTCTGCCTTGGTGCTTTTGGGTATCAGGATGATGGTTCCGGCTTTGAAGTTGCCGGCACTCAAGCCGGGATTGGCCGCACAAATTGCTTCGGCATCCACATTGTACAGCTTGGTAAGTGCATAGAGCGTTTCGCCCTGTCTGATGGTATGCAGACGCTCACCTTCCTGCAAGGTCTGTACCAATACGGATTTCTGTTGTGCTATGGTAGTTTGCGGCAGCAGAGATCCTGCAAGTATCAGTAAAATAAAGCAAAACCGCATGAGATTTTTCATGATTATAGTCACTATGTTGTCGTTATGAGCCGCAAAAATACAAAAAAAAGAAGCCATATCGTGGGAAAAGTGTACTTTTGCAAAAAGTTTAAGAGAATATGAGCCATTTCAGACTGATTACAGCCATTCTGCTGGTAGCGTGTGCGGCAACAGGCTTAAAAGCTCAGGATTATCCCGATGCAGCGCCGCAGATGGTGATTGAAACGCCTGACGGAAATGAAGAAAATCAAACTTATTCGGGTTCGGCACCAATTATAGCGCATTTCACTTCAAACCCTGTAAATGTCGGAGATTACACAGCGCGATATGAGTGGCACGTATACAAAGCCGGTGAGCCCGACAACCCGTACCTTGTAAGATATGACCGTGATTTTGATTATACGTTCATGCAATCGGGCACATCTTACATAAAACTGTATATTACATTCTCGCTTCCCAATGATACGATACAATATGAATTGAACGACCCGTTTTCTGTAACGGCAAGCGAATCGGTCTTGAACGTTCCCAATGCCTTTTCGCCAAACGGCGATGGGCAAAATGATGTGTTCCGTGTGAAGGAAGACTATCGCAGCATCGTGGAATTTCATGGATACATTTTCAACCGTTGGGGCAAAAAGCTGTTTGAATGGAAAGACATCACGCAAGGATGGGATGGAAAGCACAACGGACGTGACGTGGCCGACGGGGTTTATTATTGCCGCATTGACGCAAAAGGTGCGGATGGCAGAATTTACAAGATAAGAAAGGCTGTAACTTTGCTTCGCGGTTATTTGAGCGAACAGGGTGATACGAGGATGATAGGAAATTAGACTTATGTCTGACAATAATGATATTTGTGTATGGGGAGCGAGGGAACATAATCTGAAAAACGTAAATGTAACCATTCCCCGAAACTCTCTTACGGTAATCACCGGATTAAGCGGCAGTGGAAAAAGCTCGCTTGCTTTTGATACTATCTTTGCTGAAGGGCAAAGGCGATATATTGATACATTTTCGGCGTATGCGCGCAATTTCTTGGATAGTGTGGAACGTCCGGACGTTGATAAAATATCAGGACTGAGTCCCGTTATAAGCATTGACCAGAAAACAACAAACCGCAACCCTCGTTCTACCGTTGGAACCGTAACGGAACTATATGATTTCCTTCGCCTTTTATATGCACGTATAGGAGAAGCCTATTCTTACGTGTCGGGGCAAAAAATGGTAAGGTATACGGAAGAACAGATATTGTCACTCCTGACAGACAAGTATAACGGGCACAAAGTGTATCTTTTGGCACCTGTAATAAGAAACCGGAAAGGACATTATCGGGAGCTTTTTGAAATGATTCGTAAGAAAGGCTTTTTATATGCGCGGATTGATGGAGAAATAAAAGAACTGACGAATGGCCTGAAAGTCGACCGATATAAAACCCATAACATTGAAATTGTGGTCGACAAGATGAAAATCGATTCGGTAGATAGTCATCGTCTTTCTAAAAGCATAGAAACCACATTCAAGCATGGCGATGGCCTGATGCAGGTCCTTGATGCTGATGACGGAACGCTTCGCTATTACAGCAAGCACCTTATGTGTCCTGTATCGGGGATATCGTATAAAGAGCCTTCGCCTCATGATTTTTCTTTCAACTCTGTGACCGGCGCTTGCCCGCGTTGTAAAGGGTTAGGCTACATAAATGTTATCGATGTAGACAAGGTGATTCCCGACAAAAACCTGTCAATCAGAAAGGGCGGCATTGCTCCATTGGGGAAATATACGAACTCGATGGTCTTTTGGGAAATCGAATCACTTCTTGATGCATATGGATATGATTTGGATACGCCTTTGAAAGAAATTTCACAAGAAGCATTGGATGAGATATTCAGTGGCAGCAAGCGTGATTTGCGTATAAAAGCTGCGTATACACATCAGACCAATGATTACTATGTAGAGTTTGACGGCCTTGTCAAATACATTCAGCAAATGTACGACCGGGAAATGACAGCCGCGGCAAAAAAATGGGCCGATCAGTTCAATAAAGTCGATACTTGTCCCGAGTGCCACGGTGCACGCCTTAACAAAGAAGCCTTGCACTTCCTTATTGACGGAAAGAATATCTACGAAGTTGCCTGCATGGACTTAAAAACATTGCATCAATGGATTGCCCGGTTGCCGCAACGTTTGAATGAAAAGCAACAAACGATCAGTTCGGAAATATTAAAGGAAATACAAAAGCGGCTGCAATTCCTTCTTGATGTGGGATTGGATTACTTGTCGCTTAACCGTACATCGGCCAGCCTTTCAGGTGGGGAAAGCCAGCGCATACGTCTGGCCACGCAAATAGGTTCGCAATTGGTGGAAGTCCTTTATATCCTCGATGAGCCGAGTATAGGGCTTCATCAGCGAGATAACATGAAACTCATCAACTCTCTCAAGAAATTGCGCGACATAGGAAATACTGTTGTCGTTGTGGAGCACGACAAAGATATGATGTTGAATGCAGATTACATCATAGACATGGGACCCCGTGCCGGACGCTTGGGCGGTGAGGTCGTTTATCAGGGAAATGTGCAAAACATGCTTGCGACCCATACTTTGACGGCCCGTTATCTCAACGGAGAGCTGAGCATGCCGCATTCCGACAAACGCCGTATTGGCAATGGGCACAAACTGAGGCTCGTAGGAGCACGTGGAAACAATCTTAAAAATGTAACTGTAGATTTTCCTCTTGCAACCCTGACCGTGGTTACAGGAGTTTCAGGTAGCGGAAAATCCACTCTCATTAATGGAACTTTGCTGCCAATCCTTTCGCAGCATTTTTATCGTTCGCAACAAGAGTCGTTGCCCTATGACCGCATAGAAGGCATCGAATATATCGACAAAGTGGTGAATGTAGACCAAAGTCCCATAGGCCGCATACCACGTTCTAATCCGGCAACCTATACAGCGGTATTTACCGATATAAGGAATCTGTTTGCGAGCTTGCCCGAAGCTGCCATTCGCGGATATTCTCCCGGCAGGTTTTCGTTCAATGTTGCCGGCGGACGCTGTCCGACCTGTAAGGGCAATGGCTATAAGACAATCGAGATGAATTTCTTGCCGAATGTAATGATCCCTTGTGAGACATGCCACGGCAAACGTTACAACAGAGAGACTCTTGAAGTGCGTTTTAAGGGAAAGAGCATTGCCGATGTGCTTGATATGACCGTCAATCAGGCTGTGGAGTTTTTCGACAAGGTGCCGAACATTTTGCGTAAGATTAAGGCTCTGCAAGATGTGGGCCTGGGCTATATCAAGCTCGGACAATCTTCGACGACGCTGTCGGGCGGTGAGAGCCAGCGAGTGAAGCTTGCAACCGAACTAAGTAAAAAAGATACAGGCCGCACCTTGTATTTGCTTGACGAACCTACAACTGGGCTTCATTTTGAAGATATACGTATTTTGATGGGCGTTCTTGCCAAACTTGTCGACAAAGGAAATACCGTAATTATCATTGAACACAATTTGGATGTAATAGAACAAGCCGACTATATCATAGATATGGGGCCTGATGGCGGTAGGAATGGTGGCGAAGTTGTCGTAACCGGAACGCCCGAGGAAGTGGCCAAGAGCAAAAAGGGATTTACTTCACAATATATCAATGTCTGATGAACCATTTATATGAAAATTGAAAAAACGAATGTGTGCAGGCTGCTTGATCAAGCGGGGATAAGCTATAAGACAGTGGCATATGCAGTAAACGAAGACGACTTGGGAGCAACGACGATTGCGTCTGAATTGGGTGAAGACATAGGACAGGTGTTTAAGACTATCGTCCTGACTGGCGATAAGACAAAATTCATTGTATGTGTGGTGCCCGGCAATCTGGAGGTCAATCTCAAATTGGCGGCAAAGGCAAGCGGAAACAAGAAATGCGAACCGTTGTTGCAAAGGCTGTTGCTGTCTACAACGGGCTACATACGAGGAGGCTGTTCGCCTATAGGAATGAAGAAGCATTTCCCCACCTTTATAGATAGGCGTGCGTTGAAATACAACCAGATATATGTCAGTGCCGGCAAACGGGGGTTGCAGATACAAATCGCGCCAAACGATTTGGCTTCCATGTCACAAGCACAATTCGTAGATATAGCGGCGGAGTAGGGAAGAGAAAGCGGTGTTTTTCAATGCGCTCCCCTTTTGTTCGGATTTTTATCCGTAACTTTGCCATTGATTTAGAACAGCATCATGTTTTATTGGAAAAAGAGAAAACACAACAATCCGTTTTATCTTGCCCGCAGAGCGGGCTTCATGCCCTGACGGGCTTACTGAACGTAATACAAATCTAAGCAGCTTCTTGCAGCCGTGTCACTAATCTTTTTCCAAACTCATACAATTCGTCTTACATATTCTCAAACAAATGAAAGTACTAAAATTCGGAGGAACCTCGGTTGGTTCTGTCAACGGTATACTTAATCTGAAAAAAATTGTCTTACAAGAAAAAGGCAATGTTATTGTCGTAGTCTCGGCTCTTCACAGCGTGACCGACAAGCTGGTACGTGCCACGAATATGGCGCGTGAAGGAAACGAAGACTATAGCAAGGAGGTTGATGATATTATAAGCATTCACCATAATTTGATTGCCGAGGTGATACATGGCGCAGACAGGCAAAAGGTCCTTGAGGATGAGCTTCAAGTCCTGTTTGCCGATTTACGCGGCATCCTGCATGGAGTATGTCTCATTAAAGATGTAACGCCTAAGATATGCGATGCCATCCTCAGTTATGGCGAACGCATGTCGTCTCGTCTGGTACAGGAACTTATCGAAGGCAGCAAGCTTTATGATTCGCGTAAATTCATAAAGACAGAGAAGAAAAACGGAAATATCACTGTCAATTATGACGAGACCAACCGTCGCGTCAAGGAAACATTCGTCTTGCACTCGGGGATTGCCATCTGTCCCGGATTCATTGCTTCAGATTGTAAAACCGATGTTACGACAACATTGGGACGCGGCGGATCCGACTATACAGCCTCTATCATAGCGGCGGCCATGGATGCCGATGCGTTGGAAATTTGGACAGATGTCGACGGATTCATGACGGCTGATCCAAGGATCATTGCTTCGGCTTATTCAATAGAGCAGCTGTCGTATGGCGAAGCCATGGAACTATCCAACTTTGGCGCAAAAGTAATCTATCCTCCTACTATCTATCCGGTAAGAAGGAAGAATATACCTATATATATAAAGAATACATTCCATCCCGAATTCAAGGGAACCGTCATCAACGATGGAGCATGCGATGGAAAAGCTTCGGTGAGAGGCCTTTCATCTATCAACAACACGTCAATCGTGAATGTTTCGGGTATGGCCATGGTTGGTGTGATAGGTGTAAACAGACGGATCTTCACAACTTTGGCCGAGAACGGCATCAGTGTCTTTATGGTTGCGCAAACAAGTTCGGAAACAAGTACGAGTATCTGTATGACACCCGAAGATGCAGAAAAAGCGTGCAAAGTGCTGAACGAAGAGTTCAAGAAAGAAATCAGTACGGGAGCCATGAACCCCATGCTGCGCATAGACGGGCTGAGTACCATAGCCATCGTCGGCGAACAGATGAGGCGTACAAGTGGAACGGCAGGCCGATTGTTCAGCGTGCTTGGCAGAAACGGCGTGAGCATCATAGCTTTGGCTCAGGGCGCTTCCGAAATGAATATCAGTGTCATTGTAGACCATAGTCAGCTGAGGAAGGCATTGAATGTCATTCACGACAGTTTTTTCCTGAGCGACTATCAGGTAGTCAACATTTTCCTTTGTGGTGTAGGTTCGGTGGGAGGCAGTCTGTTGCGGCAGATCAGGGAACAGCAGGCCATGCTGATGGAAAAGCGCAGGCTGAAGCTCAACATCGTCGGCATCTGCAACAGCCGGCATGCCATTTTTGACCGCGACGGCATCGATATCGACAATTACGAACAGCTTTTACAGCAAAGTCAGCCGAGCGACTGGCGAAGAATAAGAGATGAGGTGATAGGCATGAACCTCTATAATTCGGTTTTCGTCGATTGTACGGCCGGTGACGAGATAGCCGCTTTATACCTGAGCTTTCTTGATCATAACATTTCGGTAGTGGCAGCCAATAAGATAGCGGCTTCATCCCCTTATGACAATTATGAAAAGCTTAAACAGATGGCATTGAAGCGTGGCGTGAAGTTTTTGTATGAAACCAATGTCGGTGCAGGCCTTCCCATCATCAAGACCATCAACGACCTGTGTGCAAGCGGCGATGAAATTGTGGAAATACAGGCCGTCTTGAGTGGCACACTTAATTTCATCTTCAATAAATTGTCCAAAGAACATCCTTTGAGCGAAGTGATTCGAATGGCCAAAGAGGCAAAAATCAGTGAACCTGACCCGCGTGTTGACTTGTGCGGCAAGGACGTCTTGCGCAAATTGGTCATTCTGATCCGTGAGGCGGGCATCAAAATCAATCAAGAAGACGTTCGCCAGGAATTATTCATTCCCGAGAGCTATTTCCAGGGTTCTGTGAATGATTTCATGGAAAAAGTCAAGAATCTTGATGCCGAATTTGAAAAACGTCGCTTACGTATGGAACAAGAAGGCAAACACTTGCGCTACATAGCACGTTGGGCAAACGGAGAGGCTACCGTTTCGTTGTGCGAAGTGGGAAAAGACCATCCTTTTTATGAATTGGCCGATTCAAACAATGTAGTACTTCTAACCACCAAGCGCTACAATCGCTATCCCATGATTATCCAGGGATATGGGGCAGGCAAGGAAGTGACTGCCGCCGGCGTGTTTGCCGACATCATGAGAGTGGCTAATATATAGATGCCCTCCAAACGCGGAGGCTGCAAACCGGCAGACTTAAAAAAGCGCAGGTCGTTTAATGACCTGCGCTTTTTTAAGGTACAATGCCGAATATTCTGCCATATCAAACAATACAGCAGCTTAGAAGCAGCTGAAAATAAAAGCAAGACTATCAAACCAACGTAAGCAATACAAGAGAAGCTCAAAAAACGTTAGTAAAGTGTCTGTTTCGTGACAAAACGAATCGTTTATTTTTCTTTAACATATAAATCGGGGGGGTAATATGACAATAACAAAACAATAACGTTATCTTTGCAATGTATTGTTTCGCCGAAATGAACACGGCATTAAAAAATGAAGACAACCATTTTATTAACAATAAAGCGTATGACAAAAAGAATCTTTTACTTGTTGACACTGCTTATGTGCAGCGTCTTATGGAATCCCGCAAGCGGAGAAACGTATTGGACGTTCGACCGCAACGCAGGACTGGTCACTAATGCTGACGACAATGACCCTGAACTCTGTCAGTTCTCCTGTGACTTCAAAGCAGGAACGAACGGATCGAGTGCCGAAGGAAGTTATGCCAATCTGATTGACGGAACAGGTGCAACGTTTTTCACTTCTGCGTGGAACGGCACACCACCCGCACCTGACAACCACCCCCACTGGCTGCAGGTTGACTTGAGAGACCTGCCGCAGCAACACATCATCTTCACCATGGGCAGACGTGCCGATGTCTACGGACAAAGCAACCGCCCTATAGAAATGGTGCTGTATGCCTCTAACGACAACGAGCAGTGGATCGAAATTGATACGATTAAGGACATGCCCACAGCTGAAGTCATATACGACTACACATCCGACATGATTGACCTCGGCGGCACCTACCGTTATCTTCGTTTTGCCGTAACCAAGACAAACGGTGGCGGTTACGTCGGCAAATATCCCTATTTTGCCATTGGAGAGTTCCAAGTGTATAAGGCCTTCGAGAGCAATTCTCCTCTCATCTCGTTGGAACGAACCTATCAGAAAATCAAAATCAAACGCGAGTCGCTCAAGGCAGGAACCAATCCCGGATTTGTCGATTCGGCAAAACTTGAAGAGCTGATTCGCGCCCTCGACAAGGCCGATCTTGACATTACCGAAGCCAATGAAAGTTCTGCAGCGGCTACCGAAAAGGCACTTCTCGACGCCTACAACGCAGTCGAAGCATCAATCGTCCCTATAGTAGACGGCTATTACAATTTCATCAATGGATACGTCGAATTCAAGAAACAGCAGGGAGTGGAAAAGGCCATGTGCATCAATACCGAAAAGGAATTGTCCTGGGAAAGTTTCGATGCCAATTCGGCTCTGCAACTGTTCAAGGTTACGAAGCTCGAAAACGGCAACTACAGCATCCAGAATGTGGCAAGCGGTGAATACATCAATACCACCGCAAGAACAAATGCATACGTTCCCATGTCGGCTACATTGGTAACTCCACAAACCTTCAAATTTTTGGAAGCGGATGAATGGAACATTGCCAATGAAGGGAATTCGCAAGCCTATCACACCGAAGGTCATAACAGCGGTGCCGGCATAAGCGGCCGCATTGTAACCTGGGACGGTGGTGCCGGAGGAGCTTCTGCATGGTTCCTCAACCATGTAACCGACCAGGCTTTGATAGACAAACTGGTTAATTCCGGACCGAAACAAGTGCTGGTCAACAAGATGAAAAGTGCCATCGAAGCGGCAAGTGCTACACGTTTGAAAGCCGACGATTATACGGCTCTCATCACTTCGGCCGACCAGATAGCCAGCAACTCGAAGGCCCAGGAGGGCAGCCTGGCCAACCTCATCG
>ERZ808252.1327-NODE-1327-length-18450-cov-13.524925_pt1 | contig 18450 bp, 19 predicted proteins | sample MGYA00521242_ERZ808252 | MGnify/ENA primary metagenome ERZ808252 (study PRJEB31516, sample SAMN03275581) | gut metagenome | biome: mammalia-associated habitat; material: feces | host: Papio cynocephalus | place: Kenya | collected 2012-08-07 ...
CTTACGCTGTTCCCAAGCGTCAGAAAATCCCTTGAAACGAATTTTGGGGACTGTCTCGCCATCGGCAGGGAACATTTTTTCGAGCAAAGACTTCTTCACGGCAACCAATTTATCATACTTACGCTGATGAAGGGTGATAAGGTTGTCGATACCGCAAAGAAACTCTCCAATGGCTTTTTGTTCTTCGTATTTTGGCGGAATTGGAACATCAAAACCCGCAAGGTTGCTACGACTGATTCTTTGGCGAGTTCCACCAGCAAGGCACGTATTCACTTCGTCAAAATATGATTGTGATGAAAGATACTGTAGTAAATATTTTGGATTGATATGAGTTGCTGTTCTGACTATTGTACAATCGACCGCAGTTATCATTTTTACGCCTAAATCGGGCATTATACAGGCTCTTCCTGCTGGTTCTGGCAAGCGAGAAATCAATATATCACCCGCAAAAACCTCCTCGCAATTTAAGCGTTCAAATGTCTCTTCGGTAATCCATTTTTTATTGTTTGGTTTATCAATGTATTCGCCCAAACCAACATTACCTGTTTGAATAAGCCGAACTCCAAAACCGCTTTGGTCTTTGGATTCAATCCAATCTCCATCCGTGAACTTTTCGCAAAGACTCATGAGCTTACGCTGTTCCCAAGCGTCGCTAAAGCCTTTGAACCTGATACGCGGTTTTTGTGCGTTTTCACTCATTTTTGCCACCTCCAAGCAATTTTTGGAGTTCTTTGAGTCCCAACATGTCAAATTCGTCGCCTTCAAGTTCGTCAATCATTTCACTGAGAGCGGTCTCGGATTCTTTGATTTCCGCCTCGATGTCTATCATCCTTACGCTATACTTCTTTGTAAGTGTATCTATCTTACCTTCCAACGCACTTACGATGGAGTCGGGTAATACAGAAATAGCACTTACAATCGGCGTAACCCATTTTTCGTAAAGGATAGGAAGGGCTTCTTCAACGGAAAGTCCTTCGATCAAATCTTTTGTTTTAAGATGGAGTTCATTACGAAGTTTCTTTAATTCTGCATTCAGATTCTTTTCCTTAGTCAATAAAGAGTCAACCTTAATAAGGGTTTCTTCAATAGAACCCGCATCAGGCTTAACCTTGCCTTTCGCATAAGGCTTGATGATTTTTGCGATTTCTTTAGGAACGAACGCCGTTCCGTCTTCGTTGATAAACTCACCGCGATCTTCTTCGGCAATGGATTCTAATATTTCGTCGTATTCGGATTGAATTGCAGCAACTTCGCTTTCTTTTTGCGCTATTGTGTCAAGTTCGCTTTGCAAACGAAGTTTTTGAACCAACTCAAACGGAAGGATGTGTCCTATCCATCCGTCTTGAACTTCTGTTTCTTTCCCGTCCTTCTTTTTGAGAACCATATTGGGATCGACTTGGGTAATAGCAGATTTACCTTCGGTTTTTATCATTTCCAAATCGGTGGATATAGTCTGCCATTTATCGTCCAAAATCTGATACGCCTCATATTTATCTACAAGGGGGACATTTGCAAGCCGTTCAAATATCTCATCTGCAATAAGGGTTTCCCCTTGAGCAACAATCAGGTCGTCCATATTGTCGATCAAAAGTGCTTTCAACCAATCACTCAAATTTGCAAACTCATTAAAGTAATTTGCTTTGAATGCGACAACTTGTGCATTTGCATCTATAACCGCTTTATTGTTATCCGTTTTTGTCGCAACGTAAGGAGTTGTGCTTTCGGTAAACAATTCTTTTTCGAGAGAGGAAAAGACATCAAGTTCGCTACCCAAAGTTTTAATTTCCGCTTTAGGAATGCCGCCGAACATAGAGGCGTAAATGTCTATGCTTTCAGCCTTTTCACTCGAATCGACGTATCTCGGAATGTTCAGGTTATAATCATTGCTGCGAATTTCGCTACGAGATACACGACGAGAGAAATGAGGAATTTCAAGTCTGTCGTTATATGTATCGGCGATTTTCTTAATATCTCTTGCACGAAGTTTGTTATTCTTTCCTTCCTTGGCAAAACCTTTCGAGGCGTCGATAATAAGAACGTCATCGTTAGTACGCCCTTTTTTGAGAACCATAATGATCGTCGGAATACCCGTTCCAAAGAAAATATTAGCAGGCAAACCTATGATTGCATCGATATTATTGTTTTCAATAAGATTCTTTCTTATTTCGCCCTCATCTCCGCCGCGGAACAAAACACCGTGAGGAAGAACGATTGTCATAATGCCGCCGGCACGAAGGTGATATAAATCATGCAAAAGGAATGCGTAATCCGCTTTCGTTTTCGGTGCAACGCCGTAGCTCATAAATCTCGGATCGTGTTCCTTGCCCGTAGGATCCCATTTTTGAGAATACGGAGGATTGCTGACAACGGCATCGAGGTTTGTCAAAGGCTCATAAGTGTTGTCTTTATCGTTGTCATCAAAATATGGCCAGTCATCCTCAAGAGTATCACCGCAACGGGTAACAATATTGTCCGGTAAAATGCCACGCATAACCAAATTCATACGAGTAAGGTTATAAGTGTTTTCTTTGAGTTCCTGTGCGTAATATTTGATTTTATTCTTATCGTTGATGTGCTTTGCCACACTTTGACCGATATTGATTAAGAGGGAACCAGAACCGCTTGTTGGGTCGTAAATCTTAATCTCTTCGCAGTCTTGCAAATGATGGGCGATTATTTCGCTCATTAAAACGGATACTTCGTGAGGAGTATAGAATTCTCCGGCTTTTTTACCTGCATTTGCCGCGAAATTGCTTATAAGATATTCATAAATGAACCCAAGGACATCATAACCCTGTTTGTTGTCCATAGGGATAATGTCAATAAGGTGAATTAATTCTCTGACGGCTTTTGTTTGCGCGTTGGCATTTTCACCGAGCTTGGAAAGACCTGTTTCGAGAGTTAAGAATATTTTATTGAATACTTTTGTATGAGTGGGATTGATAAGGCGGTTAAATGCCGATAATGCGTCACGAACGTTGCCGACATTAAAATCGGTTCCCATATCAAGCCAAGTGGAGAAAAGATTTTTGTATTCGATGAAGTAACCGAGATCGCTTTGAATAGATTTAACGGTTTCGGTATCTTCTTCCGTCAGCGTCTTAATATCTTCCTCTGTTGCGCCTTCTTTTTTCAGATACGCTTCTTCCTGCTCCGACAGGAACTTATAAAAGATGAAACCGAGAATATAGTCCTTATATTCGCTCGCTTCTATTTTGGAACGCATTTCGTTTGCGGCTGCCCAAATTTTAGATGCTAATTGCTGTTTGTTCATAATTATTTCTCCTCAAAAGTAATTCCGTTGTTTTTGCAGTAGTCATAGAACTTACGTTGAAGTGCATAGGTAGGTTTGCGAATACCTAATTCCCAACGATTGAGTGAGGAATGGGCGACGCCAATTGCGGCTGCGAATTCCTGTTGGCTCATGTGTACTGTTTCTCTGGCGTGTTTGATTTGATCCTTAAATTCCATAAAGTTCAACCTCTTTGCAAGGACGTTGCAGCTATTATAGCACTTTTTGCAGAAAAAATCAATCCGTATTATGGTTGCAAATCAAAGATTTGATTTCTGATTTTTATAATACCAACTACTTTGTCCCAAAAACGGGACAAAGACGATTGTTTTTATAAAATAGCATAATTATTATGCCAACTGTCTGTCATAATTCGACATTTTTTTACTACTTTTTTACCCCACCTAAAACCATTCTTTAACCCCCTAATGGCTGTGTGGCGTGTGCTTGTCTTGAACAAGTGGCGTCGCTTCGCTCCGCCAGACAAGCACACGCCACACGAACTAAATTCACTAAACTATACTCGGAAAATAAGGGCACGAACGGAAGGCGAGGCAGCCGCTAAACCGCTTGCTGTCCTTCGCCTTTATCCGTCGTGCGTGACTCTTATTTTTAAGCCTTGTATCACGTTTATTTTTCATTAGTTTACTTTGCGCATTTGTGCTATTACTTCGGGCGAAACTTTGCCCATGTAGCAACCTTCGTCCCAACAGGTAAAATCGTCAAAAAGCAATAACTTTTTATCTTCCAAACCGAAAGGACCGGCTATATCTTCGTCCATAATATCTGAGATAAAAAACTGCGGTAGTCCTTTGGAGTAGACAAGCCTTTCGCCCGTCTTTTCCATATACTTCATAATGTATCTCATCATTTCGGACAAGTCCGACTCTGTGTTTATTTCTTCAAAGTCAGAACGACCGAAACGGGAGTTAAAGTATGGATTTTGATACGTAATCTGCCGTCTTTGCGTTCTTAAGTTGTAATCGTTGACGGGAACGTTCTCGGGAATAGTGCCTTCCGGTATGTAAAAAACACCGTGAAAGTGCAGCCGTTTTTTCTCCGGGGAGCGTTCCCAAACACCGATATATTTCCAGCCCTTACGCGAGCAAAAATGACTCAGACAACTCTTTAACGATTTACGGAAAGATTCTTCGGTATGCTTCTTACTATCGTAGGTGAAAGTGCAAAAATAGTTGAACTTTTGCAGGTGAATCTTTCGCCACAATCGTATGCGTCTGCATATCATATTTCTCAGTTTTCGTTCAAGGTTTTTCGTAACGTATTCTTCGGTTCTTTCCTTATTCGGAAAGTGTTCGTTCATGCCGTTTACGATAAACTTTTTACGCTCTCCTTTACGCATCTCTTTGGACTTTTCGTATAGTTCTTCAAAGAGTTCTTTTCTCGTCATTTCACGCACTTTCGGTTGAGAAGAAGACGGCTCTGTCACCACTTCCGGCGCAATATTCTCCTCGGACGGTTGAGTGGTTTCAACATCGCTTTCAGAAGGCGCGGGAACGGGTTCTACGCCGTTTTCTTCTTCAACCTTGTCAACGACAACAATCTTTTCTTCCGGCGGTTTTGGACGCCTTTTTGTCGGTCGTGTAGTGTGAGGGATTGCTATGTAATGCGACCCGTCAAAGTAAACTTTCGTTTCGCCATAAGGCATTTTGACCTCCTTTTTGTAAAAGAGATGCCGACGCCATTTCAATTATGTTTTCGCAGAACTCTATTCGGTGTCGGCATTCTTATACAATGCGTTAATAAAATAACTGTTCTGCATTTTCAGTTCCGTTACGGTTGCTTTTTCAGTCTGATATTCCATATAATCGTTCAGTCCTATTTTTGTGTTTTTCGCTATATCGTTGAAGTAGTCCGAGAAACAGTCAGTTGAAAACCTTTGGCTGTAAATCTTTTTGTGCATAAGGTAATACTTTTTCTTTTCCGTTTTGCCGTCCATAGTGCCGCGTTCTTTCTCGATATTGGATATACAGTAACCATAGTTGTTGTAAGCAACAACGTTGCGTTTATATACGAACGCCGTTATCTGTTTTATGAGATAAATGAGCAACGTATTATCGCCACGGTTAAAGCGAAAGTCCGCGTATAAGTTCATAAACCGATTAAAAAGCCATTCATTGACCATTTCTTCGATAGTGAAAAACGGCAAGGCAAGACGAGTATTTCCCGACGAAACAATATGAACGATGTCGCAAAGTTCTCTCGCATCGGCACCCCATGAAGAAGGTCTTTGTTCATCGGTAAAAACCTTGATAAACGGATAGTTGTCAACCGTTGCCGAGTGTCGGCACATTTTCAACCACGAGTTAAACAAGTCGTTCTTTTGATTGGTTTCTTCTGTGCCTTTCTTAACTTCTTTCAGTTCAAGATTGTTGCCGCGTTCTTTACCTACTTCGGTAATCGCCACCACTCCGAACTCAAAACTACCGGCATTGGGGTTATTCTCTAAAACCTTCTTGCCAAGTCTAAGAACGTCGAAGTCGAGAATATGAACGTGTCTTGACGGTCGGGAAGTCTTTGAGAAGAAATCGGTTGACCAAACGGGAAAGTTTCCGCCGTCTATAAGTCGATTATCTTCACGAATTGAGTAATTCGCCACAATCAGACTGCTTTGAATTACATAGATAAAATAGAGTTGTGCGTAAGTTGACAGCACATCGAATATGTAACTCGTTTTCAGTCCGTCGCGGTAACAAAGACCGTATCGCTTACTGTCATACCCGTATAATTGCAGCGTATCGTTATGATGTTTTTCATAGCGACTTCGTTTGAGTTTTACCCATTCCTTTACCGTTGCAAGATTGTAAACAGTGCCATGTTCCATACATTTCCTTAATTCCATTTCAAAGGCGATCCAGCCGAAGTTGGGAAACTTCATATCTGTTTCTTGCAACTTACCATAAGCGATGTTTCGGAACATAATTTCTTGGGATAACGTCATATCGGTGATGATGGTTGTTTTCTTTTTACCCATACTTCCGCAGGTCATCGAAACAATGGGAAGGTCGCTTATGAATCCGCGATTCGAGTTTTCCATTCGACGCAATTTTGCGAGCGCAAGATTGATTCTCCAACGCTCGAATATAAGCCAGCCGATTAACAAAAGTGTCCAAATGGGGACATATTTTATAACCACCTGCAAGTCTATAAAAAACTTGACAATCTGAATGTAAATCGACCTCAAATCAAACGATACGGCAAAGTAAAAATAGTATGCCAAAAACTCTATAATTATCGTTGCAAAATTCAGATTAAAAACCCAAATTATCAGCCAGATAATCCATATAGAATTATGCTCCTTTACGAACTCGATATATTGTCTTAGAAAGCGTTTGAGCGGCTCGGTTGTATGCCTTGTAATTGTCTTGTAAAATCGCAATGGAACAGTGTCTTTATTGTGCTTTGTGTTAGGCTTTTTATAGAGTGTTTTCAACGCCAACCAAAGAGCCAAAAGACAAGGTAAAATTATGATGAATATCTTCGATATATTGCCCGCTTTTTGACCTGTTTCGGAAAGCCAAGAAACGAAGTTTTCTTTGCTTATAAACAGAGTGAAAAATGTGGCTACATTGACCTTGAAAGACTCAAAATCGGCAGGCAAAAATATGCTCCAATTCAACACTTCGGAATACCTTGTGACGCTCGGTAATTTGTCCGTTGGTAAATCGAATAATACACAGAAATAATACTTAAAACTGCCGTATAAGTCGATTAAACCCTCGATAGTGCGACAATAGGCAACTCTGAACACGAACGCTCCGAGCAAAATAAATGCTATCGTAAGGGCTATCGTGAGCGCAATATTAAGACGTTTTTGCAATCTCATACAGCACCTCCGAAATTGTATTTTCGGGCGGTATTTGTTTCACCGTATAAACGATATAACTGACCGCCAAAATTGTTATAAATAGCAGTAAAACCGCCATGATTCTTTTTAGTGTTTTCATATTGAAATTCTCCTGTTTTTTATAGATAAAATTAACGCCGACGAACCCTAAGATCCGCCGGCATTTTCGTTTGTTTTTTACTTTCCGATATCCTTCCACCGGTCGGCAAATTCCTCACTTACACGCTTCTCGGCGCGCCGTCGTTTCGTGGATTTTACAACCGCCGAAATTCCTTTAATCGGGAGCGATACCACGAACACGATTGCCTGCAATACGTAGGGCAACACGGGAGCGAGCAACACAAGCAAAAGTATAAGCAGTAAAAGATATAAAATCGTCTTGCCGCGGCTGTTCAGACTTACGTCGATGTCCGTTTCGTTGGACGGCTCTTTGCTGCCCGATTGCTTGTTGTCTATAACGCCCAAATTGTAGGTAATTCCGTCTGTTTCAAACTTCAAACGAAGTATCGTTACGTCGCCGACGAGCGTAGCAAACGTTCCGTAAGAGCCTTGCCCCGTCCACATAGAATAAGCGGTTTCGGCAAAGCGTAATACCCATTTCTTGCCTTTGAGTTCGGCGAGTGCCGCGTCGGTCAGTTGCGTTGAATAGGTAACGTCTATAATCGCACCGTGATAGATATTGTCTTTGTTTTCGTTTGCTATGAAATCGTCTATGCTTTGTATTCTGTCCCACTTATACGTTCCCGCGAACCATCCGTCACCGGTATGCTCGACTTTATCCGTGTATTTGAGATAGGCGTATTTGTCCGCTTTATCCCCGAACGTTTCGTTTTCTCCGACAAATGCCGCCCACGACGAAGAATATTCCTGCGTTGTGTAATAAACGTCCGCTTCTAAAAGTTTGTCTATGGGCTTGTCCGTGTTGAACGCCACAAAATGGCTGTCGCACGCACTTAAATACAACTTAAATCCGTCCTGATACCTTACAAAGCCTACAAACTTATCCGTAACGACGATAGTTTCTATATCCACGCAATTTACATACGGTTTGCCGTTGATTGAGCCGAAGGCATATTGCTTATTGACCGCATAATTGACTTCAGTGACGGTATTTCCGCCGCTTGCCTGTTTGTCTACACTATCGTCGAACGGTCGATAAATTGAACTTATGGCGTAATATCTCACGCTTTCGTCCTTGACCGTAAGCCCTGTAACTTTGTATTTGTAGAATACGCCGTTTGAATTGAGCAATTCGAGTTTGTGATTCAGATACGAGATGTTGTCGTTTATCGTGGTCGAAATGTTTATAGACGACGCTTTGAAGTTTTTGGCTTTACCGCTCGGCTGGTAAACGTAAACGAAAAGTTCTTTATTTACGCTTTCGGCAAGTTGGATTATCTGCAAGGAATAATCGTCGGCTTTGCTCGGATAGTTTTCCGGCTTAAACGACGTATCCTTTTTCAAATCGTCCAACACTCCCGAATAAGTTATGCTTTCCGCTCTTGCCACAAGGGGCGTTTGTGCCGCCGTGGTTATGACGGCACATATTCCCAAGACAAAAGCGAGAAAGATTGATACTAATCTCGTTTTTGTCGCTTGCGTCAAAACTCGATCACCTCCTTGTCGAACGTGATACCCGTAACTCTGCGTTCGAGCGCGAAATTGAGTTTTACGCTCGATTCGCCGTTATACGAGGTAACAATAACCGTGAACATATCGTTGTAGCCCTTGCTTTCGCAAGAAACTTCGCTTTCGGGATAAACCGCTTTGAGTATTTCGAGCGGTGTTCCGCCTTTGGGAATAACGGTGAAAGATTTTTCTTGCTTGTCGATTACAAAACCGTTTGAAAGGTCTTTTTCGTCGCCGAAGAAATGAGTTTCGCCGTCAACGGAGAAGTCGAAATCTTCGTCCGTCTTGTTCGGAACGATTTTTACGGAATAACCTTTCGTTTCGTTTTTGTTGAACGCAAAAGTGTATTTCACGTCCACTTTCAAAGGCTCGCTCGGCGTAACGACGTAACCGTTTTGAGAAGTCATAACGTCTTTGCCGTTTACCGAAACGTAGAAAGTCTTGAAATCACTCGTGAACCCGTTTGTGAAGTAGGCGAAAACGCCGATGACGGCTACGATAACAAGCAATATGACTATGTAAGAAACAACTTGTCCTATTTTAGTTTTTGTCATTGATAGCCTCCTGTTTGTTTAATCGGGTTAGAACGAATACACGGTATCCGAAAGCGAAATATCCGTAACGGTAGATTGAATGTCGATATGAAGAAGGGATTCTTCGCCACTTACTTTATCTCTTACGACAACATACCAAATACAATTATCGGGTACTCCGCCTGCACGCGGATCGGTGTACGTTCCCTTGTAAGTGAAACGATAACCGGTACGGGGATAACCGTTGCTATAAGACGATTCAGACTTGATTGCCTTAATCGTAAGTTTATTACCGCTGATAGTCGCCGTGAAGAAATCTTCGGGCTTAACGGTAAGGGTCAGGTCATCTCCGAGAACTTCGTGTTTATACTTGTAAGTGCCTTCTTCGAGGTTGAATACTACTTCCGACGTCGAACTTACGCTACCGTTGACGATATATTCTTTCTTCATCGTAAATCTGCCTTGACCTTTAACCTTTACGATTTCAAAGTCGCCGTATTTAGAACCGACCGCTCCGAGAGTATTTTTAAGGTTAAGGGTGATTTCGTTCGTCGTTCCCGCCGTCAGATTGATTGTGCCGGTGTTGGTAACTTCCTTGCCGTTATGGATAAAGGAGAGCGATTCGGGTTTGCCGTCATACATAACAAGGCAGGTTGCAGTGAAACCGCCGACGCGGGTTTTTGCCGTAACGTATGCGCTGCCGCCTTCAAAACCTTTATGTGCGGTTATAGTAGCCGTAAGTGCGCCGTCGCTTTCGGGCGTAAGCGTAAGATATTCGCTTATGTCCTTGCCCTCGATAGGCGTACACCATTCGATAGACCAATCGACCGATTTATCCGGTGCGTCTACGGGCATTACCGTTGCCGTAATCGTTTTGGATATGGACTGCTGTCCGTTTGCCGCCCTATGCACTGTAAATTCCTTGCTCATTTTAAGAGCCACGGGCGCAGATTCCGAGTTGTCAAATTCGGGCGTTTCGGTATCTATATTTCCCGAAATATCCGCCTGTTTGACTTCGCCGACGGGTTTATTTCCTATTGCTATAACGAGCGAAGAAATTACGCCCGCAAAGAGAAGAATGAGAGCCGTAAAAACGGCAATCCACTTGAATTTTTCTTTGTTAATCATTGATTTTACCTCCGAAAATTTAGATTTTTGAGTGTAAAAAACTACGGCTTACCTAAGCAAACCGTAGCCTTTTACGAGGGTTATGCTTATCTCAAAAGCATATTCATGAAACTTTTGTCCGACGTTCTCGCGGGTTTGATGGGACATTCATAAACAGTCCCGTCCTCATCGTAAGAACGAACAGCATAGGTGTTGCCTTTAACAACTTTGCCGTGGTCGTCTTTCATTTCATAGGGGACTACGACAAGTTCGGCTTCCATAGCATCGCCGAAAACTACGTCAAGAACGTTGTAGCCGTTTTTGTCGGTATCCTTGTTGGGCGGAGCGACTTGAATTTTAATTTCCTTGCCGCGAACTACGCCTTTAATGAAGTAGGAATAGTATTCCTTACCGTGACTTTCAAAAGTTTCTCTTTCGACCATAATCGTATTAGCCATTTTCTTTTACCTCCTTTTAATTTTTCTTCCCGATAGTACGGGAGATTTTCTTTGCTTCAGCTTTGGATTTACCTTCGCCAAGTGCCTTCTTGTACTTAAACAATCCGGCGTGGTCGGACTGAGCCTGAAGATAGCCGGAACGAAGTCCTGCTTCGTAATCGGTCAGTTCTTTGCCTTCTTTCGGTCCGTGTTCGTGAACCTTGTTTTTGCGTTCGGAAGCGTAGCCCTTCGCTCTTTTGGAAGGAACGCTCCATCTGCGTTCGTTGTTTTTATTTGCCATAATGTGTTTTACTCCTTTACCCGTGTAGCCGTTAGTGCAGCATTGGATTTTGTTTTTTTGTTGCCCGTGTTGCCGTTAGCTAAGCGAAAAATTTTGATATTAAGTTGTAAGTTTGCAAGCCTTTTTCTTTTACTTGAAACACTTCGTTTCGTGCGACTTTTACTACGGAAGGTGGCCACCTTTATCTCTCGAAAGTCCGCATAAAACTGTCGATTTCTTATACTTGAAAACGGCTTGCTTTTATATTTCCATAGGGAATATAAACTCCCTTGATGGACGAATGAATATTACCGAAACGACAGTTAAAGTGTCGTTATAGGTTGATTAAACGCACTTTATTGTGATTTTTTTAATCAACGTAAGTTCTAAGATATGTACGAGTTTTTATGCGTTTACCGTCAAGATTATTTCTCGAATGAAACACGAATTCATAATCAATGTCGCGTTCCGAAGTTCTGAAATAATAGGTATCGTCGCTTACAGAATGAACGTCTCCGCGATTGTTGGAGCAGAGAGAAATTTTCTGCTTTACGATATAGTCCGGGGTGCGGTAAACATTGTCTGCGTTTTGAAGAAAATCAATATCGCAAACAGGTTTGACAACATTGTGTTTTGACATAATTTTTACTCCTTTGCCCGTAACCTGATAGCACAGTGATTTTTATTATTTCAACGCCGACTGCAAATACATAATCAGGCTCTTATTTAAGTCTCGCATATAGTCCTTTGTGTATTGCCATTCTTCGCCAAGAGCGGCTTGAGTGTTATTTTCGACATACAAAGAAACATAGAGGACATAAAGTCTTGCCGGGGCGTTTTGCATTGCCGCATTGTATCTTTCAACTTTTTGAACGATTGCAAGCGGCTTTACCGTTTTGGAACTTCTGTCAAACAGTTCTTTCATTGAGTAGTAGTAACGAATTTCTCTTAAATCACTTCGAATTTGATTCGTGGTAAGCATTTTTTGTAAACCTCCTATTTTTTGTCTTTTCTGCCGAACTTCTTAATGATTGCGAGCATTGTTTTCTTTTGATTTTCGTCGCAATTTTCAAGCATCGTTTCTAACAACTTTTGCTGTTCGTCTGACAGATACTGCTTTCCAAGATAGTAATCATCTTCGACAAAGACACCGCTTTCGTGTCGACCCGAAACGGTATACACAGGGTAAGAAATCGAAAGCTCAAGAACGTCACGCATAATCGTGTATCTCGATACGCCAAATTCAAACGCAAGATTTTCCATTGTTTCGTGTCGGCGCTCGCATAAAAGTTCCAACAACGCTTGGCGACGTTCGGTTGCTCTCAAATTTCTCACCTCCTTGCCTTCGATGGCTCTATTTTCGCAGTCAACTGTTGCAGGTTTTGCAACAATTAAAAATATTTTTTTACTTTTTTCGATTTTTTCGGGAATAAAAAAAGTGCCTTGACAAACAGGAACCTCTAAAAATGAGATTCGCTGTTCGCCAAGACACTTTTAAGCCTTGTATTTTACCTAAATAGATAAGTTACGAACACTTACACATAAAGTATTTAAGCCGGATTTACCTACTTTCGCTATTCCAGAACGACCGGGGTTTGCTTTATGTACGCCACAATATTAAGTTAGTCCATCTTGATTTTCATCAGGATTTCTTTGTTATGCTGTTTACTGAATATCTTCGCTTTGCAGCGATGACAAACAACAAGGATTGCACCGTCTTTTCGTTGATAGCCCGTAGTCTTTTTATGACAACAAGGGCATACGAAAGGAACAGGGTTAGAACTCGTCTCCAAAATTCAACCTCCTTTCCCCATGACACACAAAGAGTTGTATTTAACTCACTGCATTGATGGGGTTGGGAAATCCCGCATCGCAGAAAAGTTATCTTTTGTGCCTAAATATGAATAGTAACGGATAAGACGGGGCTCTCTTACTTTGCCACTATGCAGATTTGCATTTTTAATGAATATCTTTTAATATTTTGACCGCGACGCCTTGAATAGATATCATATCGAAAAACATATCTTTCATTTCGTCGTTTTCCGGATGTAAGCGAACTTTGTGACGCCTTCTATCAATATAATAACGTTTCAAAGTTGCCTCATTTTCAATAAGAGCAACGACAATCTGACCTTCTTCCGCTGTGTCCTGTTGACGAACAATAACTAAATCGCCGTCCTCGATACCTGCATTTATCATACTTTCGCCTTTCGCACGGAGAATAAAGAATTTTCCGCTACCCAAGAGTTCACGAGAAAACGTAACGAAACATTCTATATTTTCTTCCGCAAGAATAGGAGTTCCGCAGGCGACTTCACCGACGATAGGCAACCGATTATGATTGCAAAGAGAATTTACGATTTCCTTTGTTTGCAAGTCGCCGTATCTTCCGTTCTTTTCAAGGTCGCCTCGCTTTTTCAGCTCGTCCACATATCTATATGTTTGAGGAATGGACAAGCCGACTTCGGCCGCGATTTCTTGAAAGGTCGGATATGTGCCACTTTCAAAGTAGCAATCGTTTATCAACTTCAATATGTTATTGAGAGTTTGCTCGTTTTTACTTCTCATTGGAACGCTCCTTTTTGCCTAAATGAGTTTCGTTTCTCATTTAGTAATTTTATTATACTCAAATCACTATCGAAAGTCAAGAGAAGAAAAGGGGCAAAACAAAAATTTTTTAACTTATTATAATTAAAAAAGTAGGAGTCGAGTGGCTCCTACTTTAATTTGTTAGACAATCGTTCCTTTTGCCAAATCTTCGGCGATAAAAGAGCAGAAGTAAAAAGGAACGGTTAGTAACTTTTGCTTATCGTCAAAACCGTAATTGTTTCTAGATACTTTAATTGCAAACTCAAATTTATTGTGATTTGAAAATTTTTCCAAAGAGTTCAACATGCCGCGTCCTTTCTTAACGTCAATCGGAAACAGCTTATTGTTGGATTCCACGATAAATTCAAGTTCGGCGGACAATTTACCCTTCCAATAAAAGAGATTTATGCCTTGTGCAATAAGCTCGTTTGCGACAAAGTTCTCAAAGAATATGCCGGACAACATATTTTCTTTGTCGGGCGAAACAAATGACGATGCGTTTATTCCGCTTTGATAGGAAAACATACCGCTATCCGCAAGATACAAACGGAAATTACTATCGTTATCTTGAATAAGCGGCATAGTAATATGTTCTTTGAGTTGATACGACCTATTTACAATGTGCGCCATTGTAAGCCAATCAATGGCAGTTGCAAAATCGCGCGTTTTGCTTTTTTCTTCTATAAGCCCCGGCGAAAAATTCTTTGATTCTTTATTGAGTTCTTTATATATATTTGAAAACAATGAACGCGAACGCAAGATGGCTTCTCTGCTTGCTTGATACAATTCCATATCGGAAAGATAATTGTCGTATAGAACTTTAAGAATCTCTCTCGACTCGAAAAGATTTTTTGTCGTAATATAGTTATCTACGACTTCGGGCATTCCTCCGACAAGCATATATTTATAAACTTGTTCCAATGCAAGCTCATGTACGCTTGCATCTAACGCTACCTTTTCCGAATATGCTTTTTTTATTTTTTGATATAGCATTTTGTTGCTATTCAAAAGGAACTCTTCAAAAGTAAGCGGATATATTGTAATTTGATTTATCTTGCCGACAGGAAACAAAAATTTAGAATTGTTTTCCGCACCACGCTTATTTGTTTCTCTTTGAAGTTTTATTCTTACCATAGAGCCGGTTGCAATAACCGGAATTTCTTTGAAATCTTGGCAAAAATACTTCAATGCAGAGATAATATTAGGGCATTCTTGAACTTCATCAAAAATCAATAAGGTTTTGCTGTCTATTTGTCTGCCTTTTTGAAGGGATATAAACTCAATAATTTTTTCTGCGTTTGCTGTAGAAAAGCAAAATTCACGAATTTCATCTTCTTTCTTGCAATCAATGTAGATATAACTGTCCTTATAATATCTATCGGCAAAAATATCCTTAACCAAATAAGTTTTGCCAACCTGACGCGCGCCCCAAACAATCAAAGGCTTTCTGTTTGTGCTTTTATTCCATTCTATAAGTTTTTGTGTTGCCAATCTTTCCATAGCTATTGCTCCTTTCGTAGTTTTATTATACACGAAATCGAATTATTTTGCAAGAGTTTAGATACGCTATTTGCACCTTTTTCGGTGTTTTTTAAGGCATTATTTGCACCTTTTCAAGTGTTATTTTGTCGATTATTTGCACCTTTTAATGCTTTTTGCAAAAAACAGTGTGTTTAATGTTGACATTCAACGAGCAAAAAAAGGGACTTCGGGGTTTATTGTAGCCGTATTTACAATTTCCTTTTGTCTTTCGGGGGTATAGCCTAATCGCCTGCATCGACTGGTCAAGGCTCACAAAAAATAATCCGATTTCAAATGTAACAACATCTTAACCTGAATACTATGACAACTATCTGTCATATTTCAAAGAAAAAAGAGAACTGTAACTATGCTATTTTTTGCTCGTCGCTCCGCTTTTTCCTTGACAAGTCGCTGCATTCGATTATTCTCGCCCCCTGTCGAAAGACAAAATGAAAAATGCAAGGTGGTGATCGTTCACTTGTTACATTTTACCCCTAATTAAACACGAAATGGGAACTATATGGACACGAAATCATTGCGAAAAAACGTAATTGAAACACGAAGAAACGCTTTTGAACCCACTCACACTTTTTTCTCGAAGTGTGCTAACGTTGATTCAGAAGTTAGCGAGCGATATGGAAATCATCGCCCGATAGACTTCAATTCAACAAAAGGAGGTTCAAGGCAAATGTTAAGAAGCATCAAAAAAGCATTCGATATAATCAAAGCCGAAGACGCAGAAACTGCCATCACTGTTCACACTATCCGAACTTGGTGTAAACAAGGCAAAATTAAGTGTCTTACTGCCGGCAATAAGGTTCTTGTTGATATGCAAAGCCTCTTAGATTATATCGCAATCAAAACAAACAACACGGAGGTATAAATGGCATACTCAAAAATTACAACAAACAAACACGGTGTTTTACAAGCAAAAATTCAAGCGTATGGGTTAGACCCTATGACGGGAAAATCGAAGTTATATGTCAAAACCGTTCATAACACAGACAATCTTTCCGAGGCAAAATTCAAAAAGTATGTTGCGAAAGCAGAAATTGAATTTGAGGAAAGCATAAAACTGACGGGAAAGACATCGGCAATCGAAAAGACCTCAACAGACGGAGTTCTGACCTTTACGCAGCTTGTAAAAGAATGGAAAACGTCCGTGCTACAAAATCTATCAAGAAATTACTATGGCAGGATATGCGTTACCGAAAAACTATTTACGAGTTTTTTGGTCGAACATCATCTTGCCGATAAACCAATCTCGGAAATTACTGTTCGACACGTTCAGTTGTTCCTTAATTCGTTTTGTTCGGGCGAAGAAATCCCGTCCGGCTTGGCAAAACTGAAAAAGCCATTGCCTGATACTATAAACGGCAGGCAAATGATAAGGGATAACGTTATAAACACGAACAGTTTATATAGACTGAAACATCTCGACGGAGCAATCAGAGTTCAGACGGCGAAGAATATCTGCGAATATTGCCACTTGAAATTTGACGATTATTTTGAACCAATCTTCAAGATAAAGGAATGTTCGCCCGAAACGATAAAAGGACATCGAAGAATACTCCGAACCCTTTTTAACGAGGCGGTCAGGTATGAATGGATTGCAAAAAATCCCGTATGCAAGACAAAAATCGGTGCGTCGGCAAAAAACGGCAACATTTCGATAAAGCCCGTCGAAGAAAAAGAAGTATTTTCACTCGCAGAAGTTAGACAGTTTATCAAACTTCTTGACGAATTACCCGATGATTTGATATATCGGCGCGTTACGTTGAAATTTATGGTCTTAACAGGCGTGCGAACAGCCGAATTGCACGGTTTAAGGTGGGCGGACTTTGATTTTGACAAGAGAATTGTCCACATCAGACGTAACAGACTTGCGACCGAGGGCTTTGGTATCTATGAAAAAGATCCGAAATCTCGAACGTCGAAACGCGATATACCGCTTCCGGCTGAACTGATGGACGACCTTAAAAAGTATATGGATTGGTTCAGGCTTACCGACGATGAATTTGACAATAAATTAGACGAATACTACTTTTCCGTCAATATATTGAGAGAGCCTGAAGGCGTATCCAGCACGGCACAATGGCTTGCTAAATTCGAGGCAAAGCACGGTCTTAAAAAGGTTTCGCCACACGGATTGAGGCATACATATTGCAGCATTCTTTTGTCCCAAAATGTGCCTATTCAGACAGTCAGCAAATATCTCGGACATAGCGATTCGACTATAACTCTTGAAGTTTACAGTCACTTTATTCCAGACACGCAAGAGCGAGTCACCGATGCGTTGAGCAACTTGTTTAACGACTAAGCGACTCGCTTAGATTTTATAAGGAGAAAACGATAATGTATTTACCACGATTAAGAAGAATTGCAGACGTATTGAACGAAGTGAAACAAGTCGATCCAGACACTTGTCTTACTCGTAATATGTTGATTGAACTAATGAAACAAGGCGTAATAACGCCACTAAAATACGGCAACGCCTGGGTTGTCAATATGGACGAATTGCTGTTATTTGCAAACGGCAAAAAGGAGAAATAATATGAAATATCTGACATCAGGTGACATTCACAGAATGTTTAAGCAAGAAGATGAAGGCACAATCATAAGGCGTAATAATGTTCGCCGAATTGCTCTCGAAAACGGGATTAAGCATACGCTTACACAAAACATAATCTTGATTGACTCAAAGGATTTTTTTGATAAAGTGAACCCGTATAATCTAAAAGAACACGAATACAAAATACCTAAGTTAAGGTGCATAAAAGATTGTGCGAGAGAGTGGAATAAACACCGAAAGACAGGCGACCGTTTTATACACGCCGATGAAATACGCAATTTTTTGAAAACAGACACGACGGTGTTTAAGTATAAGTTCGGCAATAAGTGGATTGTGAACTATGACCAACTCTTGCCACACCTCAAGAAAATGAACCGCCGCGAAAGCAAATTATGGAAGGCGTATATGGCTCGTATAGGTATAAAAAAATCAGTCACTCCACGCAAGAAGTGACTGAAAAAATGGCCTGCCTGATTGGAGTCGAACCAACGGCGTTCCGCTTAGGAGGCGGACCCTCTATCCTACTGAGGTACAGGCAGATATTTGATATTTTAGCACGATTTGAAAGTTATTGCAAAAGATTTTACAATACCGAAACAATACCTAAAACAATACCAAGTATTAC
>ERZ808252.1328-NODE-1328-length-18444-cov-2.523193_pt1 | contig 18444 bp, 12 predicted proteins | sample MGYA00521242_ERZ808252 | MGnify/ENA primary metagenome ERZ808252 (study PRJEB31516, sample SAMN03275581) | gut metagenome | biome: mammalia-associated habitat; material: feces | host: Papio cynocephalus | place: Kenya | collected 2012-08-07 ...
CTCATAGTTGGTGATAACGAGTTTCACGGGGTCGAAGATAGCGCAGATACGCGGTGCGGTCTCTTTCAGGCACTCGCGGACGGTATGCTCGAGGAGGCTGACATCAATCATACCCTCCACCTTGGTGTATCCGATACGGTCGATGAAAGCACGTATCGCCTCGGCGGTGTACCCGCGGCGGCGCAGACCGCAGACGGTCGGCATACGTGGGTCGTCCCAGCCGCGCACGAGTCCCTCTTTGACGAGTTGGAGCATCTTGCGCTTCGACATCACGGTGTAGGTGATATTCAGTCGGTTGAACTCGTACTGGTGCGGGCGGTAGTCGCCCGTTACAAACTGGTCGAGGAAATAGTCGTACAGAGGGCGGTGCACCACAAACTCGAGGGTACAGATAGAGTGCGTAACGCCCTCGAAATAGTCGCTCTGACCATGTGCGAAATCGTACATCGGATAGACGTTCCACTTGCGCCCTGTGCGGTGGTGCGGGTGGGTGGTGATGATACGGTACATGATAGGGTCGCGGAAGTGCATATTGGGGTTCGCCATATCAATCTTGGCACGCAGCACCATCTTGCCGTCCTCTATCTCACCTGCCTGCATCGCCTCGAAAAGGCGCAGGTTCTCCTCTATAGGTCGGTCGCGGTAGGGCGATGCCACACCGGGTTCGGTAGGTGTACCTTTCTGCTCGGCTATCTGCTCGGCGGTCTGCTCGTCCACGTAGGCTTTGCCCTCTTTGATGAAACGGATGGCGAGGTCATAGAGTTGCTGGAAATAGTCGCTGGCGTAGTAGATATTGCCCCATTTGAAGCCCAACCACGCAATGTCCTGCTGGATGGAATCCACATACTCAACATCCTCTTTGACGGGGTTGGTGTCATCAAAACGGAGGTTGCAGACACCGTGATATTTCTCGGCAATACCGAAGTCCATACAGATGGCTTTGACGTGTCCGATATGCAGATAGCCGTTGGGTTCGGGCGGGAAACGGGTCTGAATACGTCCGCCGTTCTTGCCCTCGGCAAGGTCTTTCTCTACGATTTGCTCAATGAAATTGAGACTTCTTTCTTCTGTTTCCATACTCTATTGAATTAAAAAGAAACGTTAATTATCGTGTAATTAGACGTTAATTATTTTTGTAAGAACATATAATTAACCACGAATTAACCATTAATTATTTCTGCATCATTACGCATTATGCATTAGTTTATGCCGCGGACGATGCCACGGGGAGAGGCTTTGATAAAGTCGATAATAGCATTGCGCTCGAGGGTCTCGGGTACGGCAGCAAGAATCTGTTCAACCGCCTGCGTTACATTGAGACCGGACATATACAGCGTGCGGTAGGTATCTTGTATAGAGGCTATCTGCTCACGGGTGAAACCGCGTCGGTTGAGTCCGACGGAGTTGATACCGCAATAGGATACCGGTTCGCGGGCTGCAATAACATACGGCGGGATGTCCTTGTTTATTTTCGTGCCGCCCTGTATCATCACGTGCGCCCCGATATGGGTGAACTGGTGAACCAGACTGCCGCCGCCGATGATAGCCCAGTCGTCCACTACCACTTCGCCTGCCAGTTGTACGGCGTTGGACATAATGATATGGTCGTGGAGCAGGCAGTCGTGTGCCACATGGCAATATGCCATAATCAGGCAGTTGCTGCCCACTACGGTCTTGCCCTTGCTGGCAGTACCGCGATGAATGGTAGCGCACTCGCGAATGGTGGTGTTATCACCAATGAAGACGTAGGTCTTCTCGCCTTTGAACTTCAAGTCCTGCGGGATGGCACCCACTACGGCAGAGGGGAATATATGGCAGTTTTTGCCAATACGTACGCCCTCGCAGATAGTGGCGTTGGCATCAATGATGGTGCCGGCACCGATTTCCACATCTTTGTCGATATAAACAAAGGGACCGATTTGCACGGAGGGGTCAATCTTCGCCTCCGGATGGATGTATGCTAATGGTTGGGTCATAGTCAATTTGTAAATTTGTAAATGGGTAAATTTGTAAATTATTGAATCACTTTGTTTCTCAGTTGGCGGCAGCACTGGGTGTTAAAGGTGTGCCCCGGCCGCTCGGCGATGAGTTTGCCTTGGATATAGCAGCCGAGAAGCGACATATCACCGATGAGGTCAAGCAGTTTGTGTCGCGCGGGCTCGTTCTGGTAGTTGAGCGGGGAGAGGTAACCGAGTTTGGTGGCATCGAGGTGCGGCGCACCAAGTTTGTCGGTCATATAGTCCAATCCCTCCTGCGACATCTGTGTTTCGTATATCACCAGTGCATTTTGCAGGTCGCCGCCTTTGATAAGTCCCATACGCAGGAGCGGCTCTATCTCGCGCACAAAGCAGAATGTACGTGCGGCGGCTATCTCGCGGGGGTAGGTGCTCAGGTCGTGCAGTTCCGCCCGCTGCTCGCGCAGGAAGACACTCGGGAAGGAAATCATCACTTCTACCTCATAGTGGTCAGATGGCAGCAGCACCAACTTGTTACCGCGCTCGGAGACGTACTCGATAGGCTCCGTAACGACAAACACTTTGCGCTCCGCCTGCTGATCCTGCAACCCCGCCGCCTGAATAGCCTTGACGAACAGTTTGGCACTGCCGTCGAGGATAGGCATCTCGGGACCGTCCAACTCGATAAGACAGTTGTCCACACCCATCGCATAGAGTGCGGAGAGGGCATGTTCTACGGTAGAAATCTTCCACGCACCGTGCTCAAGAACAGTGCCGCGCTCGGTGGCACTGACATAGTCTGCCAAGGCTTGGTGGGTCGGTTTGCCCGGCAGGTCGATACGGCAGAGTTGTATGCCCGTATTCTCTTCCGCAGGCAGGAACGTGGCAGTGATGTGAAGACCGGTGTGCAACCCTTTACCTGTCAATGTAAAAGGAGAGAATAGAGTATGTTGCTTTGTATTCATCTTTTTTATATGCCTTTTGGGGAATGCGGCGCACCTTTCCGCCGCGCAAAATTACTGCTTTTTGTTGGAATACACAATACCTGCGTGAGTTCGACATGATGACAGAAGGATACTTTGCCGGTCAACAACCGACAGCAGACTCCCCCTACCCCCTCAGAGAGGGGGATTTATCGGTCAGCAACAGACGACAACATAGTAATTACAACAGATAAAAAACACGAATTGGCATTGTCGTGGTGGTATGGAACGGACGGCTACGCCGTATTGTCACTGATTAGCCACAAAAATATATATAATCCCCTCAAATGGTGGTTGCTCCATTAATGCCCACTAAAAACATGTAATTAGCCTTACCGTCAAGTTTGTCTCGCCTGCATTCAGTTCGGAAGGCAAACCGTATGCAAACGGATTGAGTGCTGCAAATGACATGACACTTGCCGTAAGAGCAGCCATTAATAACGTAATTTTCTTCATAAGAAAAAAGATTTAATAAGTTAATTATTAGGTTGTTATCTATCAGATACTATTTATATCCATTGTTTCAATCCCTACTTTTTTGCCACAAGCAAAACAGGTTCATGAAAAAGGAACGATTTGTGTGAACAGTAATTGTCCGCGAATTAGCCACGAATTGCATGGTCTGGTATGGTTCTCCGCCAATTGCCGTTAAAGCCGTTAATGCAGAGTATGGCAGAGACTCCATTAAAGCACCATTAAAACTATGACATTGATGGCAGAATATCATACAAATCACATACTAATCACATACTAATCTCATACTAATCTCATACTATTTACTCGAGATTCACAGCACTACGATACAAAGACATTGTATGGGACATATAAAAACGTTGGATAGGATATGCAAGGACGTTGTATGGAATTTCAGAGGCACTGTTGCAAGAGTCGTTTTTTTTATGTATCTTTGCAGGCTCAATATGGGCGAATAAACCATATACTAACTGTACATAAACCACACATAAACCGTATACAAAGCGTACACAAAACGCACATAAACCGTATACAAGGCGTACACAAACCGTATAAAAATACATTGAAAACCATGGCAGAAGAGACGTATCAAGCACCCGGTGCCTACAATGACGACAACATTGTCCACCTCGACGACCGCGAACATATCCGCCGCCGTCCGGGTATGTACATCGGTAAACTGGGCGATGGCAGCCATTCGGACGACGGTATCTACGTGCTCATCAAGGAGACCGTGGACAACTCGATTGACGAGTTCCGCATGGGCGAAGGCAAAATGATTGAGGTGAGTGTGACGCCTGTCTCCGCCACAGACGAGAGTATGGGAGAGAGGGTGCGCGTGCGTGACTATGGTCGCGGTATTCCGCTCGGGAAGATGGTGGAGGCTGTGTCGCTGCTGAACACGGGTGGTAAGTACGATACCAAGGCATTCAAGAAGTCGGTGGGCTTGAACGGTGTGGGTACGAAGGCGGTGAATGCGCTGAGTATGGACTTTGTGGTGCAGTCGTTCCGCGACGGGAAGACGCGCAGGGCAGAGTTCCACCAAGGACATCTGGTGTCGGACACCGATGTGCAGCCATACGACGGACCGGAGAAACGCGGTACACTGATAGAGTTCGTGCCCGACAACTCGCGCGGATTATTCGAGAATTACCACTTTCGCCCTGATTTCATCGAGACTTTGATGCGCAATTATGCGTATCTGAATACGGGGCTGACGTTGGTATATAACGGCAAGAAATTCTCCTCGAAGAACGGATTGCTCGACCTGCTGACCGACAATATGACGGTGGAACCGCTGTATCCGATTATTCATATCTCGGGTGAAGACATAGAGATTGCGCTGACGCACACCAACCAGACGGGCGAGGAGTACTACTCGTTTGTAAACGGACAGCACACTATCCAGGGCGGTACCCATCAGGCAGCGTTCCGCGAAGCGATAGGACGCACGATTAAGGAGTTCTACAACAAGAACCTCGACCTCAGCGACATACGCAACGGCGTAGTCGGAGCGATTGCCATCAACGTGTCGGAACCTGTGTTCGAGAGCCAGACGAAGGTGAAGTTGGGCTCCAAAGATATGTCTCCCGAGGGCGGCTTGTCGGTGAACAAGTTCGTGAACGACTTTGTAAAACAGCAGTTGGACAACTACCTGCACAAGCACCCAGAGGTGGCAGAGGTGATGCTGCAGAAGATACAGGACTCGGAGAAAGAGCGCAAGGCGATAGCAGGTGTGACGAAAGCCGCACGGGAACGCGCCAAAAAGAACCTGCTCAATAACCCGAAACTGCGCGACTGTCAGGTGCATTTCAACGACTCGAAGCCGGTGAAATCGGCAAAAGATGCCGATGACGACCTGCGTCAGGAGAGCAGTATCTTCATCACCGAGGGTCTGTCGGCGTCGGGGTCTATCACCAAGAGCCGCGATGTGCGCACACAAGCCGTGTTCTCGCTGCGAGGGAAGCCGTTGAATTCATACGGATTGAGTAAATCAGTGGTGTATGAGAACGAGGAATTCAACTGTCTGCAGTCGGCACTCAACATAGAGGACGGACTCGATGAATTGAGGTATAACAAGGTGATTATCGCTACCGATGCCGATGTGGACGGTATGCACATCCGTCTGCTGATGCTGACTTTCTTCCTGCAGTTCTTCCCTGACCTCGTGAAGAAAGGGCATGTGTATATATTGCAGACGCCGCTCTTCCGTGTGAAGAACAAGAAAGAGACGCGCTACTGCTACAGCGAGGAGGAGCGTGTGCAGGCGATTGATGACCTGAGACCCAATCCTGAGATTACCCGATTCAAGGGTTTGGGAGAGATAAGTCCCGATGAATTCAAGGGTTTTATAGGGTCAGGTATCCGTCTGGACCAGGTGACGCTGCGCAAAGAGGACGCTGTGGGCGAGTTGCTGAACTTCTATATGGGCAAGAACACCAGCGAGAGGCAGAACTTCATTATCGACAACCTCGTAGTGGAAGAAGACAAAACTGAATAATGCGCAATGCGTAATGCACAATGCGCAATGATTATAGAGAAGATGACTGCTCTGATAATTTTTATCCTGTTGGGTATCGGCATCGTGGTGGCATTTGAGATACGCGCCCGAAAAGAACAAAAGAAAGATACTTCTGTGCCCGAAAAGACTCCGTCAAAACCGGCAGTATCAGACGGCGAGTGCTGCGGACAACACCTGGTGTGTGAGCGTGAGACACTGCTGCAGACCAATGCAAAGATTGAATACTATGACGACGAGGAGTTAGATGCCTTGGCAGGTATGCCCCCTGAAGACTACACCGAGGAGCAGCACCAAATGATACGCGAAGTGTTTGATACGTTGCAAGAAAAAGATGTCCCAGGCTGGGTGCGCAGCCTGCAACTGCGCAACATTCAGTTGCCTGCCGACATTCGCGAGGAGGCGTTGCTCATCGTAGTGGAACGCCGCAGCAAATAAATCCCTACCACTACCAATACGAGGCTCAGCACGCCTACCCACCATGTGTCGCCCGTGCCGAAGGCGTCCATACTGCTTGTGTCCCAACCTGCCTTGTGCGCTGCGAAATAGAGGATGACCGCAAGGGCATTGTTGGTGAAGTGCATCAGCATCGGCAGCCACAGGCTGCCCGACCATGCCAGCGCGTAGCCGAAGACGGCACCCAAGAGCATGCGGGGGATAAAGCCGTAGAACTGACAATGTATCGCCGAGAAGATGATGGCGGTTGTCCATATCGCGATATGGGGTGTGCGTGTGCAGGTACGCGCAGTGAATAGGTGTTGCAGTACGCCACGGAAGGTCAGTTCCTCCGCCACGGCAGGCAGGAGTGCCATCAACAGGATATTGACCACGAAAACCCCGATGGAATCGGAAGAAAGGAAGCGTTCTGTGAGCACGGCTGCCGCTTCTTCCTGCTGTTGCATCCATACCTCAATAGTTGAGAAACACTCGGGGAGGGTTATCTGTTGGTTGAGATAACTGAGGAGGTTGATACCCGGGGAGGCAAGCAATACAAGAAAAACGGCAATTATTGCCGATTTCATCGATATAGATTGGTCTAAGTACAGCCATCTCATAGGCTGTGTACTCCACAAGTATGCCATCAGGAACGGGGGTAGGAGGAACGTGGCTGTGGTTTGGAGGAATTGGAACCATTTCAGCGATTCCACCGATGTCTTGTCGGGCATCAGTATCCACAGGGCAAACGCTACCATAGTGAACAGAGCCATACAAGCAAGCCATTGTATGGACTTCAATAGGACCGATGAATCCGTGTATTTCCCGCGTAAAACCATATTCTTTGCTACTATGTTCCCTATACAAAAAATGAAGGTTATGCACCTTCATTCTCTGTTTGTTCTTGATTTGTCGGGATGACAAGATTTGAACTTGCGACCTCCGGTCCCCCAGACCGTTGCGCTACCGGACTGCGCCACATCCCGAGTGAGAAGAATCTACGCCGTCTTTCTCACTGCTTCTCAAGAAAGCGACTGCAAAGGTACTGCTATTTTTTGACACGCACAAATAAAACACAAAAAAATGTGATTCATCGTTTATTTTGAGACGATTTTACGGGAGAAGACGCTGTCAAGTGTTGCAGTTCCTGCCGCCGTATGCTGTTCAGCAGAGAGTTTGCGCGTTGCGTACAGGAGTCCGTGTCGTTCTCCAACTTTAAGATAACAGGTGTCATTTCTCTACGTCGGGCAGCGTTTGCGGCACTGTATTCCCGGCGCAGCGTCTGCAGTTTTGAGTCTTCGGCTTGCAGCGTCGTCTGCAGCGTCTGCCATTCCTGATACGCCGTGCGTGCTTCTTCGCTGTGGAAATCGTCCATAGAGGTATAGACAACGGAGTCGTTCAGTATGAAATGAATCTGCGGTTCGGGTTCCTGTATGGCTGACGGAGACACGGCCACCGGCTGTTGCGCACTGTCGGGCATTGCATTCCCCGCCAAAAGGTAACTGCGCAGTTGCGCATACGCCGCTATCGAGTCAGGTGGCAGATTCCGCCAGTAGGTTTTCTGTTCGGCAGGCACGAAAGAATACACCCGTACATAGCCTTGCGGGGAGAATCTGTCCGTTGCGAAATAACCGATATGGCGCACCTCATCTATGACCATGAAATACTCATTGGCATCCGAATTATAGGGATAGCCAAGATTTTCGGGGTGCGTATAGGTGTCGGTAGCCGTATTGTAGCGGCTGATATAGAGGTCGTATCCGCCCAATCCGTTGGTGTCGTTTGAGGCGAAATAGAGCGTGACTCCATCGCTCAATACGTATGGCGATATCTGCCTGCCCGACATATTGATTAGGCTCGGCAGCGTGTCGGGTGCCGACCATTGGTCCAGCAACCTGTGTGCGGATACGATGACACGCGCCGAATCCCTGTCTGCCGCCCACAAACGCCTGTCACCCCGCTGGTTCATATACGATAGGCTTCCTGTCCTATCGCAGGTCAAGGTCCCCGCCTCGGCAGACAAGGGGCATACATACAGCATGCTGTCCAAGGCGACTTGTACGGAATCGATGATATGCACTTTTTCCACACGTCTGAGGTAGCGCCGGCATTTCTCGGCATTGCGTATCTGTTGCTGTATGTGGGGGATGCGTTCATTGGGCGAAGACAGTGCCCGCATATAGGCATTGTAGGCTTCTATAGCCTCGTCAAATTGCCACAGGTGCATATAAATCTCACCCAGATAGAAATACTTGAGCGGATACTTGTCTCCCGCACGGTTGAAATAGTTGACAGCCGTAGCGTAGTCGCCCAACTCCTGCGCACACCGAGCGTAACGATACATATACAGCGGCGAACGCGGACTGCCTTGCAGAAGTCTCCGGTATGCCTGTTGCGCCTCTGCATAGGCACCCTCCTCAAACAAACGGTTCGCTGTGGCAGCGTTCTGCGCTACCGCCACAATGGTGCCGACAAGAAACAGTATAATCAATCGCAATTTTCGCATAGCGACCGCAAAATTACACAAAATAATCCAAAGTACCAAGTCTGTATCTGACTATAAGGGATTTATGAGGATAACGCGTATCTCTGTGCATTATTGGTAATACTTTACCAACAAAAACTCGGGAGATGCATTATCTTTGCACCGTGATTCGGAGCGGATAGCCGCACCGGATGCACAGACAAAAGACGCAAGTGTCTGTGCATTTTTGCGGGATATACGTCATGAGGGTTGTACTATCCGAAAAAATGTTGTATCTTTGCGAGTTAAAATGCGTAAGTAGGCTTGTTGCTCACGTATGCAGGAATATGAATGATAATGAATAAACCGATAAAAACAGGAGATATGAAGAGTATTTGTTTTTGTTTTCAGATGCATGCGCCGTATCGGATAAAGAGGTATCGCTTCTTTGAGATAGGGCAAGACCATTATTACTATGACGACATGCAGACCGAGGAGGATATAACGAACCTCGTGAGGGTGTCGTATATGCCTCTGTGTCAGACGCTTGCGGAGATGATACGGCTGTCGAAAGGGAAGTTTCACTGCGCGTTGTCGATTTCGGGCACGCTGCTGGAAATGCTGGAACAGTTTGCGCCCGAGATGATTGACACCCTCAAGGAACTGGCGGCAACAGGCTGCGTGGAGTTTGTGGCTACGCCCTACGCCTATTCGCTGGCAGAGGTGTATAGCGAGACGGAGGCTGCGGAGCAGTTGCAACAGCAACAGGCAATGGTGAAGGAGTTGTTCGGAGTGCAGTCGAATGTGGTGTTCGGGACGGAGTTGCTGTACTCGGACGAGATTGCGATTTGGCTGCAAAAGCAAGGTTACAAGGCCGTTATGACGGAAGGTGCCAAGCATGTGCTGAGTTGGAAGAGTCCGAACTACGTGTATAGCAGTTCGTCGGCTCCGAAGTTGAAAGTGCTGTTGCGGAATGCGAATCTGAGCGACGAGTTGTCGTTCCATTTCTCAGACCCTGCGTGGGGGAACTACCCGATAGACGCGGAGAAATATGCGGGCCAACTGGCGGCTATTCCCGAGGAGGAGCAGGTGGTGAATATATGGGTCGGTGCGGAGACCTTCGGACTTCGCCAGAACACCGGAACGGGGATATTCGAGTTTCTGAAGGCGTTGCCGTACTTTGCGTTGGAACGCGGTATAGGCTTTATGACGCCGACCGAGGTGGTGAAGAAAGTGGCTGCGACGGACAGCGTGGTGGTGCCGTACCCGATGACGTGGGCAGGCGAGGCGAAAGACCTGAGCACCTACAACGGCAACGACCTGCAGCAGGAGGCGATAAAGAAACTGTATGCTGTGGCGGAGCGCGTGCACCTGTGCAAAGACAAGCAGTTGAAGCGCGATTGGCTGATGCTGCAAGATGTTAATTACCTGCACTTTATGAACCATATCGACCAAGGTGCGACACACTTTGAGTCGGCTTATGACGCATTTATCAACTATATGAACGTGCTGGCGGATTTCCTGCAGCGCGTGGACGAGCAATACCCCACTACGGTGGAGAATGAGGAGTTGAACGAGTTGCTGAAGACCATCAACAATCAGGAGAAAGAGATTGCCTCGCTGGAGAAAGAGATAAAGGAACTGAAGAAGCGCAAACGCGAAGAAAAGAAGAAGTAACAGTTAGATAGTGAGGCGATTAGCGCAAAATAGCGTGTGGCGGTACGTTGCTATTGTGGTGATGGCGGTGTGCGGTGTGGCGGGTGTGTCTGCCAAAGACAAGCCTGTGCAGACGGTGATGCGTGCGTGGCAGTTGGACCCATGGACGGGGATTGCCGACACGCTGGAGCGGGTGGATTCTTCGTATATGGATATGCCGATGCGCAGCGTGCTGAACGACTATTCCATCTCCAACGTGACGAACTCGAACATCGTCTCGCCCGTGCAGTCGCGGGTGTATTTCGACCGGCAACGGCGTGCGGATTTCATCTTCGCGGACGCCTATACACCTTATATAATTGCGCCGCAGAATGTGCGGTTCTACCACACGACGACCCCATATTCGACCATTGGGTACAAGAAGGGCTTTGTGACGAACTTGGACCAGAATGACTTGAGTTTCTCGTTCACGGGCAATATCAACCGTCGCACGAATCTGGGTGTGACGATAGACTATCTGAACTCGTACGGGCGGTTTGCGTCGCAGGAAGGGAAGACCGTATATGGCTCTGTATTTGGTAGTTACAACGGCGACCACTACTCGCTGCAGGCAGCGTTTACGTGGAACAAGTTGAGCAACTTCGAGAACGGCGGACTGCTGAACGCGGGGGATTTGCAGGGTAGCCTGAGTCCGGAGGATATGCCCGTGAAGATGCAGGGCATGTCGGGGTTCCGATACCTGTCGGGGTACCTCAACCACTACTACAGCATCTGCGTGGAGCGCGAGAGGACGGTGCACTACCGCGAGCGCGACGAGGAGGGGAAATGGCAGAAGAAAGACTCGGTGAAGATTGAATATGTGCCGGTTACGACATTCCGGCACGTGTTCGAGGTGACGGACGCCACCAAGCGTTACGTGGAGCAGAACGCGAGTTCGGGTATCACGGCGGGAGTGTTTCCGACGACGCTGTACCGCAATCCGACCTCCACGCGCGACACAGCGGCGTGTCTGACGATAAAAAACACGCTGGCGGTGACGTTTGAAGAGGAGTTTAACACGCTGCTGAAGTTCGGGGCGATGGTGTATGCCATGAACGAGTGTCAGCGGCATGTGTCGGCGATAGGGCAGTCGGAACGGATAATCGACTTGGAAGAGACGTTCAACAACCCGCTGGGGGCGGTGTTGGCAACGCCCATACACCTGATGCCCGACACGCTGTTCGGAGAAAAATGGACGAACAACACCTACGTGGGCGGTGCACTGTACAAGCACCAAGGCAAGTATGTGCACTATGGGTTCGACGGGAATGTGTGTCTGCTGGGGTACAAGTTGGGCGAGTTTCAGGTGAACGGGCACTTGGATGCGGGTTTCCGGCTCGGCAAGGACTCGATGACCGTCACGGCGAAGGCATACGTGAAGAACGAGACGCCCGATTTCTACCTGCAGTACTACCGCAGCAACCACTATGCGTGGGACAATGACTTCCAGAAGACCTATCGTTTCTACGTAGGCGGGCAGGTGGCGTACCCGACAAAGTGGGTGACAACGCGCCTGGGTGTGGACTTCGAGAACCTGACGCGCTATATCTATTGGAGCGAGAACGGCACGCCGCAACAGATGGACGGCAATGTGCAAGTGCTGGCGGCAAATCTGCAACTGAACCTGACGACACCGTGGGTGAACCTCGACAACACCGTGGTGTATCAGCACTCGTCGTCGGCGAATATGCCATTGCCCGCGCTGACGATGTACAACAACCTCTACTACCACGGCACGTGGTTCCGCGCCATGGACGCGCAGATAGGTGTGGACCTGCGGTATTTCACGCGATACTATGCGCCGCTGCTCAACCCCGCATTGGGGCAGTTCTGTGTGCAGAGCAAGACGCAGGTGGGCAACTATCCTGTGATGAGCGTGTATGCCAACTTCTACGTGCGGGCGATACGGCTGAAGTTCTTCGCTCAGTATCAGCACTTTAACGCATCATTTATGAACAAGCAATACTTTGGAATGCCTGACTATCCGTTGGCACCCGACATGTTTCGTGCAGGGTTGGCGTGGCATTTCTACAAATAATATATAATAAGGTATAGATGGAACAAACTCAAAACCTACATACTATTTTTGCATACGCCCGACAGGAGGCCGAGCGGTTGGGTAACAACGAAGTGATGCCCGACCACCTGATGCTGTCTATCCTCCGTTTGGGTAGCGGCAAGGCATTTGAACTGCTGATGCAGGCGGGTATGAATCCTGCCGAACTGAAGCAGGCTATTGACGACCGTTTGCGCCAAGACACAACGGCAGATGTGAAAGGATTGTCGCGCTCGGCGGCACGTATCGTGCGACTGATGGGCACGGAGATGGAAGCGTACCACGCTGAGGTGTGCGGTTCGGTGCATCTGCTGATGGCGATGCTGCGCGAGCGAATCAACTATCCCGCGATGTACATAGAGCAGCACTATGGCATTGACTATGAGTGCATTGAGCGTATCTACCCCAAGCCGAAACCCCTGCCGCAGGATGGCGGTTCGTTGGATTCGGACTTCGAGGAGGAAACGCCGCAGATAGATTTTCAGGTGATAGAGATGGGCAAGAAGAAGTCCAAGTCAGACACTTCGGCGTTGGACAAATACGGTCGCGACCTCACGGCGCAAGCCCGCAACGGCGAACTCGACCCCGTGGTGGGCAGGCAGGTGGAGATAGAACGCGTGATACAGATTCTGTCGCGGCGCAAGAAGAACAACCCGATACTTATTGGCGAACCCGGTGTGGGCAAATCGGCGATAGTGGAAGGGTTGGCGTTGCGTATCGTGAGCGGCGAGATACCTGCTTTGGAGGGCAAGCGTATCGTGTCACTGGACATCGCGTCTATGGTGGCGGGCACTACTTACCGCGGGCAGTTCGAGGAACGTATGAAGGTCATACTCAACGAGTTGCGAAATCACCCCGAGGTGATACTCTTCATTGACGAGATACATACCATCATCGGTGCGGGTAATGCGCAGGGCTCTTTGGACGCTGCTAATATCCTCAAGCCCGCACTGGCGCGGGGGGAGATTCAGTGCGTGGGAGCCACTACGACTGCCGAATACAGCAAGTCGATTGAGAAAGACGGGGCTTTGGAGCGTCGTTTCCAAAAGGTGATGGTGCAACCCACGACCACGGACGAGACCTTGGCTATCTTGTTGCGCCTGAGTGAGGCGTATGGGGCGTTCCACCACGTGCAATATACCGAAGAGGCACTGCGTGCGTGCGTGAAGTTGGCAGACCGCTATCTGACAGACCGTGCTTTTCCCGACAAAGCCATTGACGCGATGGACGAGGCGGGCGCATACAAGCACGACCACATGCCGGCGGTACCTGCCGCAGGTGATGAAGAGACGGCAAAGCCACTGCCGCAAGTGACAGAGGCGGATATTGCCTATATTGTCAGTCAGATGTCAGGCGTGCCCGTGCAACGTGTGGCGAAAGCCGAGGGCGAGCAACTGCGTCACATGGGCGAGGTACTGAATCGCCGCGTGGTAGGGCAGGAAGAGGCGGTGAATGTGGTGGTGAAGGCTATCCAGCGTTCCCGCATGGGGCTGCGCGACCCCCGCAAACCCATCGGCACGTTCTTTTTCCTCGGTCCCACGGGAGTGGGCAAGACGCACCTCGCGCAATGCCTGGCAGAGGAGATGTTCGGCAACAAGGACGCCATTATCCGATTTGATATGTCCGAGTATATGGAGAAGCACACCGTCAGTCTGTTGGTGGGTGCACCTCCCGGGTACGTGGCGCATGAGGACGGCGGCAAACTGACCGAGGCGGTACGGCGCAAGCCCTATTCAATAGTCCTCTTTGATGAGATAGAGAAAGCGCACCCTGACATCTTCAACGTCTTGCTGCAAGTCATGGACGAAGGGCGACTGACAGATAGGCAGGGACACGTGGTGGATTTCAAAAATACCATCATCATTCTCACCAGCAATGTGGGCACGCGCCAACTCAGCGAGTTCGGTGGAGGCATAGGCTTTGGTGCTGATAATCTGAATGATAAGTCGTCCGAGCGCACCCTAATGAAGGCTTTGCAGCGTACTTTCCCGCCGGAGTTCGTGAACCGATTGGACAACGTGGTTGTATTTCATTCGCTCAGTGATGATAATTTGGCACAGATATTGTCGCTTGAATTACGCCCCTTGGAGCAACGCCTTGAGGTGATGGGCTACAAGTTGCACCTGAAAGACGAGACCCGCCGGAAACTGTTGGAGCAGTCGCGCGACAGGCAATACGGTGCACGTCCCATCAAACGCGCCATACAGACGCTGGTGGAAGACCCGATTACGGATATTCTGCTGGCGGGCGGACGCAAAAGCAAGACGCTCACCGTCTAAGGAGTACATAGTATAACATATTGATATATAAACAAAAACATAACTATAAGAACTATGGCAAGAGAGATTACAGATGCCAACTTCCAGTCGGTTTTGGCAGAGGGTAAACCCGTTGTGGTAGATTTTTGGGCACCATGGTGCGGTCCGTGCAAGATGATGTTGCCTATCGTGGACGAGTTGGAGAAAGAGTACGAGGGGCGCATCGTGGTCGGCAAACTGAATGTGGACGAGAACGACGCTACCTGTGCAACGTATGGCATTATGAATATCCCCACAATGCTGTTCTTCAAGAACGGTGAGTTGGTCAATCGCCACGTGGGTGCCGTGCGCAAAGCCGAATTGCAGAAGTTGTTCGACGCGCTGCTGTAGGCAAATACCAAAGGCAACATTCTGCCTGTAGAATGTCATTGTAAGGGTGCAAAATAGGTATTTTTGCGACAAAAGTTCGTTATTGTTTGCACAAGTCGCAGATTTGTAGTACCTTTGCAGCCAAATTGCCCTTGTGGGCAATTTTGTGCGTGTCCGTATGTCTCATAAGGCAATTATGAGAAAGCCTCTCTGAAATCTCGCAGAGATTTCAGAGGTCGCGCAGGGTCTGGTAGCTCAGCTGGATAGAGCAACAGCCTTCTAAGCTGTGGGTCTCGGGTTCGAATCCCGACCGGATCACCAACAACAAAGCGAAAAGTACAGTCGTGCGCGTGCCTAAATCGTAAGCGTACGCTTGTATGTCGTCAGAAGATTTATGCGTCAACTTAAAATTACAAAATCAATCACGAACCGTGAGTCAGCCTCTCTTGACAAGTATCTTCAGGAGATTGGTCGTGAGAATCTGATTTCCGTGGACCGTGAGGTGGAATTGGCAGGTCGTATCCGCAACGGAGACCGTGCTGCGTTGGAGGAACTCACACGCGCCAACTTACGTTTCGTCGTTTCTGTGGCTAAGCAGTACCAGAACCAAGGATTGAGCCTTCCCGACCTTATCGACGAGGGCAACTTGGGTCTTATCAAGGCAGCCGAGAAGTTCGATGAGACACGTGGCTTCAAGTTCATTTCCTATGCCGTTTGGTGGATTCGCCAGTCTATCCTACAGGCCCTCGCCGAACAGTCGCGTATCGTGCGTTTGCCGCTTAATCAGGTAGGTTCACTCAACAAAATCAACAAGGCTTATCAGCGCTTCGAGCAAGAGCATGAGCGCAAGCCAAGTGCCGAAGAATTGGCAGAGGTGTTGGACATACCTGTGGACAAAATCGCCGATACCCTCAAGATGTCCGGGCGCCAAGTGAGTGTGGATGCGCCTTTTGTCGATGGTGAAGACAACTGCCTGATTGATGTCATGGTCAACGAGGACTCTCCCAATGCCGACCACGGACTCATCAACGAGTCGCTCTCCCGCGAAATCGACCGCGCACTTTCCACGCTGACCGAGCGTGAAGCCAAAATCATCCGTCAGTTCTTCGGTATCGGAACCCCCGAGAAGACACTGGAGGAAATCGGCATTGAGCAGGGACTCACACGCGAGCGCGTGCGCCAAATCAAGGAGAAAGCCATCCGCAAACTCCAGAGTAGTGCACGAAGCCAAGTGCTGAAATCCTATTTAGGATAGGCTCACGGAAACATAATTTATTTTTCTTGCTAAGGGCTGCCCTGATACGGGCGGCTCTTTTTTGTGCCGATTATCAGGTTATGTCCCCTATAACCTGACCCGCAGGAGTGCATGCACATCCGTGCGGGTGCCTTTCTTGTCGTGTACTGCTGCCCACTTGGGACTATACACCGTTTCTGATACACGCAGATAGATTGCAACCACATCATTGATACGGTAGCGGGCATTCACGTATAACCGTCCTCCTGCCCCGTAGACATTCGGGAATGAATAGGCATAGAGCACATCATTCTCGTAGGCATATATCCTGTTATACCACAAGCGCGCATCGAATGCCTGCACGCGCATCTGCAGCACTATCGGCACGCGCTCCAAACGATATTCCACATCTTGGTACACCGAGACCCCGTGTCCCCACCCGTGTGCCGCATCAAAGGCATCCGTTTTCCCCTTGTAGGTCTCTGATTTTACCATATTAGCATCCAATTGTGTGCGGAACCGCCATTGCGACAGTTCGCAGGTGAACTGATAACGAAATGCATACGTATCCCTGCCAGACTGCCGTCGTGCCCGTATCCGCCAGTTCATTCCGTACACATCGGACGGCAGGAAATCGGCTTGCCCCCAAGTGTCATAGCCTCCACGAAAGCCATCCGCATAGACTGAGAAACGCCATTTCCGCAATCGGTTAATCTCCGCTCCCACATACCCTCCCATTTCATCATTCAGCCGGCTATGTTCTGATAGGGAATAGGCATAGCGATTGTTGTAATACTCTGAGTAATAGCGGTATATAGCCAACAGGTTTACACCTGAAACGGGCACATACCGTGCGCCGACAATCGTGCCGATCCCCCAGTGTTCACCCTGCGTTGTTGCCAATTCGCCCCAAATATCCACCCGACCTATGTTGTAGCGGACATTCAGTCCCACCACCGCCTGCGGCATAAGGGTTGTGTCGGAATACAGATTTTCCAGTGCTGTTATGCCTATTTTCAGTTGTTTCCATCGCCCCGTGATGTTGATGCCCATCGTATGATGCCACGTACTGTCACGCTGCCGCTGTACGGAATAGAAGGCAGAGATGTCTGCCCAACGGATACGTGCTGTGGCACCTACGCCTCGAAATGCCTGATAATCATTGCTTACGGATGTGTATTTCCGCAGTCCTTCCGGTTGGGTTGCCGTGCTGCGGATGTAACTGCTCTTGCCAAAATGAAACGGACTGCCCACGACCAGTCCCTGCCCGAAAGAGGCTTGATAGTCCCCTGCCACTATACTCTTGAAATGTCCGATATCGGATAATTGTACGAAGCCGCCATATAGCATTTCTTTCCATGGCGCGCTTGTCGGACGGCAAGCCGTTAGCCCAAACTGCACACGATTGTTGTAGTTGAAGCGATACCGCAGTTTCCCATAGTAAGGGTCGGGGAACAGGTTTTCGCAATTGCGTGCATCCGCACGGAGCGTCAGTTCATGCTTGGCATAGTGGAACACCTCTCGGAAATAAAGTTTCCGCTCTTCGTCGGCAGTTCCCACCCGCACGAAAGGCAGCAAGTTCCGAATATCGTAGTCCTGCAATTCGGGAATCAGTTGGAGTTCGTATATTGACTGAAAGGGATGCTTGTATTGGTAGAGCAAGATAGCGTCAATCTGCTCATCATTAAGGAAATGGAGGCGTTGCAATTCTTCCGGTGAGGTATGGTTGAGGTTTATCGGATGGGCTGCAATTTCCGTCAGGGTTTCCTGCAAATCCTCCATGGGAGCCTCGCCTGTCTCCGCCAATTGGCTATAGATGTCGTCCAATATATCTTCGAGATGCATGGTCTGCGCCACAGCATAACCACATAGAAAACAGCATAATATGATGATTATTCTGCGCATGACCGTTGGTTATGCAAAAGTACAAAAAAGATATTGCTTCTGCAAATATCCCCCGTTCTATTGAGAAGAATACGACATTGACGGCTTAATCACATACT
>ERZ808252.1333-NODE-1333-length-18404-cov-5.109107_pt1 | contig 18404 bp, 14 predicted proteins | sample MGYA00521242_ERZ808252 | MGnify/ENA primary metagenome ERZ808252 (study PRJEB31516, sample SAMN03275581) | gut metagenome | biome: mammalia-associated habitat; material: feces | host: Papio cynocephalus | place: Kenya | collected 2012-08-07 ...
AGTGTAAAATTTATTGTAACCGGGCTAGCCGTCGCGCTAGCGACTTGGTACAATACATATATTACATGAGTTGGAGGGTTATTTATGGAACGAATTGCATTGCAAAGATTGATAGATTGGAATAACAACAAACGCAAAAAGCCTTTAATTATTTGGGGAGCGAGGCAGGTTGGCAAAACGTATCTTGTAGAAGAACTTTTTGCTAAAACCTATTATAAAAATAACTACATCTATGTTGACTGCAAAAAAGAGGATGAAATCCGTGAGTTCTGTTCCGGAACCGCCAATGCAGAAAAGATTATTGAATATATTTCGCTTCGTACGGGAAAAAAAATAGATGAAACGACGTTGTTGATCTTTGATGAGATACAGGAGTGTCCTAACATTATATCTTCCCTCAAATATTTTTGTCAGGATTTCAGGGAAATTCCTGTTATTGCAACCGGCTCAATGGTTCGTATTAAGATTCAAAGAGAAACGCATAAGAGAGGTTCCGGGGAAAACAATAAATTCCTGTTTCCTGTTGGAAAGATAAATCAATTAACAATTTATCCGATGACCTTTGATGAGTTTTTGATGAATAGCAATAATATACTTTATAACGCTGTTAAAAAAGCATACGAAGAAAAGAAGCCATTGGATAATCAAATTCATGAGTTAGCAATGGAGCAGATTTACAGATATTTACTTGTAGGCGGTATGCCCGAAGCGGTGGAAGCCTACATTGAGGAAGGGAATCTTCTCGAATCAAGAGAAATTCTTAAAGTGTTATATGACAACTATCTATCTGATATGGAACTTTATCAGGCAAGTCAGGAGGCAGTATTGCGTTCCCGTGCCTTGTTCCAAAACATTTACAGAGAACTGAATAAAGAATCAAAAAACTTCTCACCCAGACTTATTGCGGAAAAGAGCAGAACAAGGGATTATGCAACCTCCATACAGTGGCTTACAATGGCACACGTTGTAAACCAATCTTTCCAATTGAAAGAACATATCACAATGCCGCTTATGCCGGACAGCGAAAGCAATTTTCGTCTCTTTCTGGGAGATATAGGTATGTTCTCGTATCAAAGCGGTATCAATGCGGCATCCTTTGTGTCGAATGAAAGAGATAACACGTTATCCGGAATATTTTTCGAAAACTTTGTGGCAAACGAATTAATTGCCAAAGAGCATAAACTGTTTTACTGGCGCGGTAAGACATCTGCGGAACTTGAATTTATTATCGAGTCAAACAATAAATTATATCCGCTTGATGTAAAAAAAGGCAGAGGCACGCTTAATTCTCTGGAAAAATTCTCAAACCACAATAAGTTTGAGTTTGCTATTAAAGTTTCCAAAAATAATTACGGTTACAATGCCGGGCAAAAGTTACTCACGATACCGTTTTACTTTATCCCATTTGTGGCAAAAGACCTTGCTGACGGAACAATGAAAATATAATGGCTGAAACCCCAAAACTGCGATAAAGAGCAGGAAGTTAAGATACCTGCACTGGGACACAAATACAATGAGACAACAGGAGAATGTGAAATTTGCGGACAACAAAAAGATAACTAAATATATTACGCAAGTGTAGGAGAATGCCCTATGGGAGTTTTCGGACTTTCATAGGGTGTTATTTTTATTTGTAAAAATATGTTATCTGTGCTAAAATTGAAATGTATGTAAATATCCCGTACAAAAAAAGAGTATGAATTAGCACGAATGGGGGAGGAACCAATGAAAAAAATATTAATCTGGATGCTTGTGATATCGATATTGACGGCCTGTTTTGTCGCGGGCTTTTTTGCGTTATCCGTGATAAAAGAGGATAAAGAATTTGATCAGGTGGCGACAGAGGTGTCAACAGAAAAGGAAAATTTTTCCAGCAAAGACAAGCCTGCTTCCGAGCCGTCCGCGACACCGGCACCGCAGAGCCGGCAGGCGGAGAAAACAGACGATGCAGAGCCGACAGATGCGGCAGATCAGACAAATGTTGCAGACCAGACAGACGATGCGGTTTCTTTTCATCCGCATGCGATAAAAAGTACCAAGCCATCCCGGTACATACAGATGACGCAGATCAACGTCAATGGCAAGACGTTGACGGACAATAAAAAATATAAGGCGAAAAAGGAGATCACGTTTGAACAGGGAAAGGATTACACAAAAGTAGATGGTATTATTTCATTTCGCGGAAATAATTTTCGTGATAACCCGGTTTTCGGAACGGCGGATTTTACCAAAAATAAGCTGAAATCCACTTGGACATATCAGACCGGAAAATTGACTTCCCAGGGAAAGACGTGGACCGGAAGCGGGTGGACCGGACAGCCGCTGGTTGTCAAATGGCCGAAAGCGACCAAGCAGGTGATGAATATGTATTCCTGGGCGAAAGAAGACGATTCGCTGGTTGAAGTGATCTATGCCTGTCTGGACGGCCATATCTATTTTCTGGATATGAAAACGGGAAAACAGACGCGCGATACATTAAACATAGGCTATACATTTAAAGGCGCCGGAGCATTGGATCCGCGTGGCTATCCGATCATGTATGTGGGAAGCGGCTACAATAGCAGCAAAGGAAAATCCAGAGTATTTGTGATTAGTTTGATCGATGGAAGCGTATTGTATACGTTTGGCGACAGCGATCCATTTTCGCTGCGTGGCTCTTTGAGCTTTTTTGATTCCTCCGCCCTGGTGGATGCGGAGACGGACACGTTGATCTATCCGGGAGAAAACGGAATTTTATATCTGATCCATCTGGGAACCGGTTACGATGAAACGCAGGGAACGTTATCGATTCATCCGGATCGTATCGTGAAATGGCATTATAAAGGAATCCGCAGCAGTACTTCCAAATATTGGCTGGGCATGGAAGACAGCGCCGTAGTTTACAAAGGCTATTTATATATACAGGACAATGGCGGTCATTTTATGTGCCTGAATCTCAATACGCTGCAGCTCGTATGGGTGCAGGACTGCCTGGACGACTCCAATGGGTCGCCCGTGATGTCGATCGAGGATGGAAAGGTGTATCTTTATGCAAGCACTTCATTTCACCTGGGCTGGCGGAGCAGTTCCACAGCGCCGATTCCAATCTGGAAAATCGATGCGGAGACGGGAAAGATTATATGGAAAACCGAGTATGACTGCCGCTCGGTAAGCGATCTGTCCGGCGGCGTCCAGTCTACGATCGCAGTAGGAAAAAATGGTTTGTCGGATAACATTTATGTTACGGTTTCGCGCACCGGAGGCCTTACAAATGGCGTTCTTGCCTGCCTCGACAAGGCGACGGGTGCGATACGCTGGGAGCACAAAGCGGCGTATGCGTGGTCGTCTCCGATCTGTGTTTATAACCAAAATGGCGACGGCAAAGTGATCTATGCGACCAGCGCCGGTATGATGTATCTGCTCGATGGCACGACCGGGGAAGTAAATGACGAATTACGCGTAAGCGGCAGCTGTATCGAGGCTTCGCCGGTCGTATACGATGACAGACTTGTCATTGGCACCAGAGGATGCCAGATCTGTGGGATTAAACTGCGGTAGACTTTGTATGTTGCTTTGGAGATTAGAAAAAGAGATAGGAGTTGAAATGTTAAAAAAAAGAACCTATTTATTTGCCGGTGTATTTGTAATAATTGCCATTGCAGCCCGTTTTTTAAGTAAAATGGGTTTCTTTTCGATGCCGCTTAACTTGATTCGGAGCGGAATTTATTTTTTTCTTATTGTTTCCTGGGGCGTTTCGGTTTATGCCAGAGTGATTCAGACACAGATAAAGCACTATTTGTTAGCGGTATCCGGACTTTTGGCGTTTTGGATGCTGGTTAGGACTGCAAAATTTTATTTTGCAGTTAGTCCGGGCTTACTAAGAATTTTTTGGTATTTGTATTATGTGCCAATGCTGCTTGTACCGCTTTGTGCAGTATTTATTTCTATTTTGCTGGGAAAGGGTGAGAATTATCTCTTAAAAAAACAGAAATGGTGTCTGATCCTGCCAACAGGGATTTTGCTGCTTCTTGTATTGACAAATGACTGGCATCAGCTGGTGTTTCGTTTTCCGGCGGGGGCAGTATGGAGTGATGCGGAGTATTATTATGGACCGGGGTATTTTGGTGTGATCGGATTTATCATTCTGTGTAGTTTTGGAGCACTGGGAATCATGATAAAAAAATGCCGGATTCCGCAAGAGCATAGATGGATCAGTCTGCCGTTTGTGCCACTTGTCATCACGGTGATATATAGTGTCCTCTATATCAGCGGTGTCCCTTGGCTCCGCCTGTTCGCCGGAGATATGACAGTGTTTGAATGTATGACATTTATTGCAGCATTTGAGAGTTGTATGATCTGTCGGCTGATTCAGACCAATGTTGGATATGAGGAAATGTTTCAACTATGTACGCTGGGAATGTGGATGACAGATTCGGAGTATGAGATATGGATGCAGAGTGAAAATTGTGGCAGCAGGCCGCAGGAGTTATCAAAGGAGAGCATGAGACAGAGTCTGCGTGAACCGCAGATGATCAAGGAGGGATATCGCCTTTGCGGGGCTTCGATCGGAGAAGGAAATATATTTTGGATCGAAGATGTTAGAACATTATTGGAGACAGCAAGGGAACTTCAAATGGTAAAAGAAAATCTTGAGGGTGAAAATGCCATTATAGAGGAGGAATACCGGATCGCACAGAAGAGGGCAAAAATTAAAGAACAACAAGAGATTTATTGTGCCATGCACAGGGAGACAAAAAGTCAGATAGAAAAAATGTCAGAACTTTTAGAGACGGCAAAAGACGAAAAAGATTTTAAAAAAGCGGCTATTTTGGGGGCGTATCTTAAGCGGAGAAACAATCTTCTGCTAAATACGGCGCAGTCACCGTGGCTGAAACCGGAGGAAATTTTCTTTACTTTTCGTGACACCAAAGAAAATTTGGAGTTGTATGGGATCTCATGTATGATAAATTCAGATCTGAAATCACAGGTTTTTGGGGACGCGCTCAAAAAAATGTATGATTTTTTTGAAAGGGTGATTGAGTATGCCCTTGAAGAGATGAATGCGGTTCTTGTCAATGTGCAGGAAAATGAGGCGGAATGGAAATTTGAGATACGATGCGATGCAAAAGTGGATCTGCATATATTTGCATCCAAGCATACAGCTGTAGAATGGGAAGAGGAGGAATGGCGGCTGGAGATGCGATTGCCGAAAGGGGATAATATATGTTAAAATTTAGAAAAAACAAAACCTTTAAAATGTGGCGGGCGGTAAAAGAGTCTTTCGATGATCTGCCAAGCGGTGTTTGCTTTTTTGATGAAAATGGCTTAATTGTACTGTGTAATCAGCAGATGCAGAGAATCGTATTTGCACTTTCCGGGCATGACCTGCAAAGTTTATTTGAACTGGAACAGATTATCGAGAAGGGAAATCCTGTCAGAAAATTACCGGACGGGACGGTCTGGCAGTTTGAAAAAACGCAGATAAAAAAATATATTCAGGTAACTGCATCCGACGTAACGCAACTTCATGATCTGTGTGATGAACTGGAAAAAGAAAATCAGAAATTAGCAGAAGAGGGCAGGAAGATCCGCAAATTGTCAGAAAATGTAATGGAGCTTACACGTCAGGAAGAGATATTGAAGGTCAAAATGGAAGTACATAAGCAATTTGGTGACGGACTGGCGAAACTGCGGCATTGCCTGAAGGAGGGGAAACCGGTAGAAGAAGCCGATATACAACAGTGGAAACAGGCAATACGATTATTGCAGCAGGAAAATAAGATGGAGGAAACAGAGCAGGAAAGTCTTGAAAAGATACAGCAAATGGCGGAATCGGTTGGCGTGCAGATTCAAGGTGACAATATCTGGAAAGAAGAATGGTGTCTTTTGGCGGTTCGTGAATGTGTGACAAATACGGCGCGCCATGCGGGAGGAAACCGGGTGACTGTACGATGTGAAATGAAAAACCAGAGAAAGGTTTTAACGATAACAAATAATGGAAGAAAGCCGGAACAAGCAATTTTAGAAGGAGGAGGTCTTGCCTCACTGCGGAATTGTGTGGAAAGACTTGGTGGTAAAATGCTGGTTCAGACGCAGCCGGTTTTTATGCTTACGATCACTATGCCGGAAGAGAGGGAAAAAAGATGATACGTGTATTAATTGTAGAAGATCAGAGGATGATCCGGGAGATGCTAGAGCAGTATCTCAGACGGGAAAATGGATATAATGTCTGCGAAGCGCTGGAACGTGCGGAATATGCACCGGATTACTGCTTTTATCATCGGATCGATCTTGTGATCATGGATATTTGTACAGAAGGGAAAATGAATGGATTTGAAGCATCCGCGCAGATTAAACAAAAAAAGCCAAATACAAAAATTGTGGCGGTGACGTCTATGTTAGACAGTGGATTTCTTGAATGTGGCAGAGAAAACGGCGTGGACAGTATGTGGTATAAAGATTTGTCCGCGGAGACGTTAATGTCTGTTATTGAACGGACAATGAAGGGAGAATCGGTTTATCCGGATAAAGTGCCGGAAATTACGATTGGACATGCGGTAAATTATGACTTTACCAAAGGAGAAATACGAGTGCTGCGGCTGCTGGTTCAGGGAAAAACTTATAAAGAAATAGCCGCGGAGTTGAACATTTCACCGGATACGGTAAAAGAACATGTAAGCAATATGTTATCAAAGACCGGGTTTAAGTCAAAATTACAATTGACCATTGAAGTTGTCTCCAAAAAAATGATTGTTCCCAATGTGTAAAAATATAGAAATTTCTTTGCGACACCCCCTGAAAAGGGGGTGCTTTTTTTGCCGGGAAAAGATAAAATAAAAAAAACTATACTCATTTAACACTGAAAGGAGCAAAAATATGAAAAAATTTAAACAGAGAGCAATTCAAATTATGTTAGGAATGCTGCTTTTGATTGCAGCCGGTACAATAGGTGTTTCTGTGAAAGCAGAAGATGCGGCGGTGGTTGTAGAAAAAGAGTATCCTAATGTCAGCTGTGATGCGGATCATCCGGCAGGTTATGTGATGGGAACCGAAGCGCGGGGACCATTGTACCGTCAAAATGGAGGATTTGCAAAGCAGTATTACACGTTTACATTAGCTGAGGCGGCTACAGTTACCGGTACATATACAGCAGAGGACGGCTGGATGGAAATCGAGCAGGGGACCGGTTATCGTCAGCGCATCTTTCCAGGGGATCCGATTTCGATTAAGATGGCTGCAGGAACATATTCTATCTGTGTTCGTGGTGCGACATCAAATGCACAGAAATACGCGGGAAAAGAATATGCTTTTTGCCTTAATGCTGCCAATTATAACTGGGGCAATGTGCAGGTAAATTGGAATGTTGAAAACCTCACAGCGCCTTGCGATATTCCATTTGAGGTAACATTAAGCGGGACAACAGACACGAAATTGGATCAAACATCTGCAATGACATGGAGTGGAACCATTCATCAGGACAAACCGGGGTATTATACGTTTGAGGTTCCGTTAAATGCCGATAGTCTTGGTAAAAAAACATTAGAGTATTCTTATGTGGTAAAACCGCAAAAAGAAAATCTGCTTAAATCGAGAATACAAACTACAAAAAATGCGATTTGTATTGCAAACACGACAAATTATAATAACACATTAGTCAAAATTCAGATACTTGAAAATGGGAACTGGGTGACAAAGAATACAACATTTGATTCAAAATCCGGAGTTACGAGACTTTCCGGACTGAAAGCAGACAGTAAGTATACCATTCGTCTGGTCAATTGTTATAACGATGGAGTAAATCCGGCAGTATACAGTGATCCGTCAAAGCAGATTACGGTGTATACGGCATCCAACAAGAAGCCGGCGGTTAAGTCGATCAAAGTATATGGATTTAAGAAATTCTATGTTAAGAAGAAATGGTATCCGGGATATTGGAATACATTAAATAAATGGGTGAGTGGACAATACCAGGGAGGTTATTACGGAATGTCCTATAAGATTAAGGTGACCCTGAAGGAAAATCTCCAGCGAAAAGGAATTAAATATATTTACATTAATGGCGTAAAATGCAAGGTAAAGAAGAACGGGAAAACATATGTGGCAACGGCCAGCTATCGTGGAACAGCAAAAAAGAAAAAAGTTTTTGTTTATGTATGTACGGCAAAAGATGCGACATATGGTGGATTAAGTCCAAGCACGAAAAAGTTTGTAAAAACAAAATAGGAAAGAAGGTGGACAGATGAAGAAGATAGCAAAAAGAATATTGTGTTTGTGCCTTGTTGCGGCTGTGTCAGGTTCAGGCTTTCAAGGAATTGGATTAAAAAGTCCGGTTGTACACGCAGAAAGCGCAAAGGACTCGGAAGGAAGAACCATCAAAACCGTTTCGAATGCGAGTGAATTGGAAAGCGCGTTTCAAAGTACCGCATATGCCGCTGGAGCAAAACTCCGGATCCGGCTTACTTCCGATATTGAGTGGGGGTATTACTGCTGGGGCGGAACCATGGAGAAGGACGTGGATGTTGTGCTGGATCTGAATGGGCATACACTCACAATGAGCGATTGTCTGTATATGAATGCTTACGGTCGTAATATGAAACTTACCGTTGAAAACGGTAAGATAATAGTCAATAATAATTTCAATGCCCTTCGTGTCAGAGGAACGGAAGCTTATTTCGCGGAATTAAAGGTTAGCGGTGTGACAATTTTAAATACTCGCGATGATGAAATGAATAATAATTGTCTGATGATTGAAAATGAATATTCCAAAGTTTTGATTGAAAATTGCTATTTTCATACCACATATGGCTATGGAATAAAGCTTACCGGTCAAAAAGCGCTTGATGACGGAAGGGATAATACGGTTGTCATTAAGAATTCGACACTGATCGGCAATAAAGGAAGTGGTATTAGTAATGATACTCCGGATGCAGACACTCCGAGAATTGTTTGGCTGGAAAATTCTTCCATTCAATGTACCGGAGGCGGACTGGCATTTACCAAGGGCGGTGGCGCGGTACGAGTCCCGGATGACCAGGTTATTTTCTGCAATGGTGTACTTTCTTCGGATCGGACGATAAAGGAGCAGCATATCGTTCAAGTTGGAAAAGAAAGTGATTTTCACGAACTGGTACTTACTGCCTCGGAGGACTGCCGATGTGTGGTCATGCCTTATAAAACCGGCGGAAAATTTCTAAGTGGAAAAACGATTATGTTAAGTGCCTCCTCTGAAAAATCCTATGAGTTTTTGTGGTATAAAACAAGTGATGGAAGCACCGACGGTTTTGTAGATGCCGCAGGAAATGCGCAAAATACAAATGCAGTTACAGGGTATCAGATGCCGGACAGAGATGTGGAGGTATGTGCGTATTTTAAGATTCCGGGTGTTATCCGAAAGTTTGATCTGTCCGGTTTTGTGTTCCCAACGACGGAAATTACCGCAGGAGATTCGATATCGTCTGTGGAAAAAACGGATGTAACAGATGAAAATTATAATTATCTTACAACACTTATATTTCCTGCGGATGTTGAAATTGAAGGCAAATCTCCATTCGCACTTGACAAAATATATGGGAAAGCGTTAAAGTCAGCCGATATGTTTGAATATGGAAAAGAGTATAAAGTGGTTTCGGTCGTTTATTATGATGGTGAAGAGGTTACACTTAACGAAGATGCGATTGCCGAATTAAATGGGTATCAAATGATAAAAAGTTATGAGGATACTCCGAAAAAGTCAACTTCGTTATGCTATTATCTGCCGGTTCAGGTGAACTGGTGTGGAAAGACGTTATCGGATAAGGTGACTTGGTATTTTGACTCAGAGACTGGGGAACTCAGACTGGAAGGAAATGGCTGCCTTGCAGACTTTTCGACAGGTGTAGTACCTTGGGAATCCGTTCTGGGAGAAATTAAGAAGGTTTCTGTCAGCGCATCGGTTACAGGAGTAACTGTCCCGCTTTTTGCAGATATGCCGTCACTGGAAAAAATTGAGGTCGCAGAAGAAAACCCGGAAATTTCCAGCGCGGATGGCGTTCTCTATGAGAAAAAAGAGGGGGTTCCGGTCACACTTTTATTTATTCCGCCGGGTGTAACCGCATGTGATGTTCCGAGGACGGTCACCAAGGTGGCAAAAAATGCAGGAGTAAATGCCGGACTGCTAAAAGAGATTGTGTTGGAACAGGCAGTTACAGAAATCGAAGAGAACGCATTTTCCGGCTGTAAAAATCTTGAATGTATCACGATTTTAAATCCGGAGTGTAAGATATTTGATGCCAAAGAAACGATTTATGAAGGCGCGAAAATTTGTGGATATTCCGGCTCTACCGCTGCAAAATATGCCAATAAATATAGCAGAGAGCGGGAAAATCCAAATGGAATTGGACGCGAACCGGGAGATGATATTACCTGGAACTATGATGCTGTTTCCAAGACACTTACGATTTCCGGCAACGGCAAAATGATAGATTTCTCAGAGGATGCCCCTTGGAAAAAAGACGAAAACATTGTCGAAGAATGTAAAAAAGTAGTTCTCGAAGATGGAATTAAGTCTGTCGGAGCCAATGCATTTTCGTTTATGAAATTCCAGGAAATTGTGATTGGAAAAGATGTGTGTGAAATAGGTACACTGGCATTTGCTACTCCAAATGCGGCGCTGCAATCCATTGTTGTATCTACAGAGAATACGGCATATCAGTCGGACGGTCATACATTATATTCAAAGGATGGCAAAACGATGGTCTGCTATGCCGGAGGAAATACCCTGGAAGAATTAACAGTACCTGCTGGTGTCGAGCAGATTTTACCGTATGCATTCTGCGGTGCCGGGCATCTGAAAAAGATTAATCTTCCGGATTCTTTGCAAACAATTGGAGAGATGGCATTTGCCTTAACAGGTCTGGAAGAAATTACCATTCCCAAGAACGTAACCAAAGTGGATGACCAGGCACTTGGTGGCAGCAGTAAATTAAAGGAAATAACATTTCTTGGAAATGTGGATGAGATGGGTGACAATGTGTTTGTTGAAATCCAGAAAGAGGAGGTGACGGTTAATTGCCACTTGGGAACGAATGCATGCCAAAAGGCAGTCATTGCCGGCTTTACAAAAATCAATAACATTCATTTTTATGAAATGATAATTGATAAGGCGGCAACAGAGGCAGAGGACGGTATCTGCCATGAAGAGTGCTGGTACTGTCATGATAAAAAAGCGTCGGTGGCAATTCCTAAAACCGGCAAGACAGAGAGCGGAGAAACTCCTGGTCCGAAAGATCCAACGCCGACACCAAATGCAACGTCAAAGCCAATTGTGACGCCGGCACCAACACCGACGTCAATACCGACACCGGCTGTATCCGGAGATCCAAGTGGGGAAGGTGGCGGAACATCCGATCCGAAAACCCCAACGCCGACGCCAAATGCAACGTCAAAGCCAATTGTGACACCGGCACCAACACCAACGTCGATACCGACGCCGGCTGCATCCGGTGATCCGAGTGGGGAAGGTGGTGGAACATCCGATCCGAAAGATCCAACGCCGACGCCAAATGCAACGTCAAAACCAATTGTGACGCCAGCGCCAACACCGACGTCGATACCGAAACCGGCTGCATCCGGTGATCCGAGTGGGGAAGGTGGTGGAACATCCGATCCGAAAACACCAACACCGACACCAAATGCAACGTCAACCCCAATTCTGACGCCGGCGCCAACGGCGATACCAACCGTATCGGATCGTCCATCCGGTAATAATGCAGGGGAGTCGAATGCTGGTATACCAAATACATTAGAAGAGTTGTCCCAAAGTAATAATGTGGCTGTTGGTATGCCCGTAAAAACGGTTGTTCTTAAAAGCGTAAAGAATAAGAAGAACAGGAAAATGGTCGCAACTTGGAAAAAATTGACAGGTGTAAGCGGCTATCAGATCCAATATGCCACAAATCGAAAGTTTAAAAAAGCAAAATCAAAATGGGTAAAGAAAAAGAACAAAACCTGTCAGATTAAAATACAAAAGAAAAAGACATATTTTGTCCGGATCCGTGCTTATAAAATGCGCGGAACGACCAAAGTTTACGGAAAGTGGAGTAAGGTAAAAAAGGTCAAAATAAGGAAGTAAAAAATAGAAAAAGAGAGGAAAAGAGCTTTGAATAAACGCAGCTTTTCCTCTTTTTTTGCAACGCAAACTAAAATGAAGATTGGAAAAAAATTATCTTTCAAGAAAGGTTGTTTTTTCTTTTAAAAATGTTGAGAAACTGAATTGTTTAAGGTATAATATTAATATGTATTCACCAAATTGAAAGTGAGTGACTTAGTATGAGTACATTAAAGCAGCTGTTAATATGATGGAACAATTGTCAGAAGAATCCAATGACAATGGACGAGATTAATTGTTTTGTGAATGTTTGAATTGAAAGGAGGTAGTTGTTATGCCGGTAGTAAAGGTTGATATTCAGCCCGCTATTATAAAATGGGCTCTTTGTCAAACGAAAGAAGAACAACTTGGCGAAAAGTTAATGAATCACATAAAACGGTGGCTTGATGGTACTAAAAAACCAACTTTCCGTCAAATAGAAGAATTTAGTCGCAAAACCAATATACCTCTTGGATATTTTTTCCTGCAAACACCACCTGTTGAGGAAATACAGCTTATAGAATATAGAACGGTTGACAGCAATGAATTGGCTGATCCGAGCAGAAACTTAATTGATACAATTCACGAAATGGAAAATGTGCAGGAGTGGATGAGAGAATACAGACAGGAGACAGGGTTTGATGTACTGCCTGTTGTTGGCTGTGTCAAGGGTAATAATGATTTTGAGAATATTGCAAAAATCATAAGAAAAGACCTTGATTTAAGCGAAAATTGGTACGAAACCTGTAACGATATGAGAGAAGCGTTCAACTATGTGAGGACTTTATTGGAGGAATGCGGAGTTCTTGTCATACTTAATGGTATTGTCGGAAAGAATACACATAGGGTGTTAAGCATAGATGAGTTTAGGGCATTTGCTATGGTTGATGAGTGGGCTCCTTTAATTTTTATCAATAGTGCAGATTCTAAAGGGGCAAAATTGTTTTCTTTATTCCATGAGATAGCTCACATTTGGCTCGGAGAAAATGATTTATATAATGATAGGAGAAACAGCCGGAAAGTTAAGCCGATAGAGGTGTTATGTAATGCAGTTGCAGGTGAGTTAATGGTTCCATTTGGTAAATTTATTGTTGAATGGAAAGAGTCGATGGCTGCTGATACCAGAGAAAAAATAACAAACCTTGCAAAAATTTTTAACTGTGGGGAAAGCGTTATTGCCAGAAAAGCATTTGATGCAAAATTGATTCGTTATGATTTATATGAGACGGTTGTTAGAGATGCAATTGAAGCCTATAAAGAAATGAAAAAAAATCAAGAACCGGGCGGCAATTATTATAATAACTTAGGAAGCCGCTTGGACAGTCATTTTGTAAGAGCACTGTGTGAAAGCATTAGTAGTGGAAGAACGACATATTCGGAAGCGTATAGACTTACCAATACAAGCAGAAAAACATTTTCTGAAATTGCTGTTAGATTAGGAGGGGTTGTATAATGGGTGATAATGAAATATTTCTTGTTGATTCGAATTCATTTATGACACCTTTTCGATTTTATTATGCGTTTGATCTTGTTCCGGCATATTGGAAGGAATTGAATAAACATATTAATTCTGGAAGAATTGTTGTTTTAGACATTGTTAAAGATGAAATTGATAAGGGGAAAGATGATCTGGCAAAATGGATTGCAGATTTGGATCAGTTGACAGTTGTGCCAAAAGTAACGGAAAAAACGGTGGGATGTGTTTGATATGATGAGAAAACTGAATATAAAAATCAGGTAGAAAATCGGATGAAATGGCAGATGAAGAGACCAATTTAAACTCTGAATTTCTGCTTAAATTGGTCTCGGTCTCTCGTTTAGAGTTCAAGATCGTGATGATCTTTATTGTGATTTTTTTGTTTGTTCCGTTTGCTTCGCTTTTCGTGTTCTTCACATGCTTGTTTAGTTAGTTCATCAAAAGATTGCAAAGTTGGGGAATCAGGTTCAACCTCTTCTACGATTTTAGGCTTATTTTTTGAGTCCGCCTCCTCTGCCGGCACGACTTTATGAGAGAGATTCAAAGATAAAGCCGGCAGGTCATCATTGGAAGAGTTATTAGAGGAGCTGTTTTTTGCTGAATCCTCTTTTTTTGAACTCTTTTTTGATAGGGATGCGGCAAACTGTAAAAGTTTGTCAATGACAGTCGTGTTTCTTTTTTTCATAAACGACGTCTCCTTTCTATTTATTATTTGATTTTTTGAAATTTATAAGACCATTTTTTCCGATAGTAAATCATCATGTTCAGTATGTACTGATGTGTCTATATCAAAAAAATCTGCTTACCTATATTATGACTTTTTTTTATTTTTTTCTTGTTTTTTTCTTGTTTTTTTCTCGATCATCACTTTAATCTATATAGATAATATCCCTATTTTGAAAATCTACAGAGTTTTTTCAATATACAAAAAAAGTGTGTAAGAGATGGAACAAATACAAGAAAAATCTACCGATAAACCTACCGAGAAATCTTCCTTGAAAAAGTGTAAAATAGTAAAAAACTATTAAAGGAGCGAAATGACATGAAAAAATTACACATTAAAAAAGTATTAGCAATGTTTCTTGCTGTCGCGCTTGTCGTACCAAGTTCCGCCTCGAACTTAACCGCAAGTGCAGCAACAACGCAGGAAAGTAACGATGAAAGTGCGATCCCGGAAGGGTACACACCGATCTATGATGCCGCCGACCTGTATGCTATTCGCAATGATTTGGATGGCAAGTATATCATGATGGCAGATATTGACCTGAGCGAAGCAACGGCTCCGGGTGGAGAACTGGACACCGGAAGCGGCTGGGATCCGATTCCGAGATTTGCCGGAACACTGGATGGAAACGGACATTATATCAAGGGACTGACGATTTATGGGGATCCGAAATCGTATTCTGTAGGTCTGTTTGGCGGTATTTATTCCGGAGATATAACGAAAATCTGCAATTTGGGCATGATTGATGTCAATATTAACATAGTAAGAGCCTCCTCTTCTGATGATTATGGCACAGCAGCCTTGGTAGGGGATCCATATAATACGATAATTGAAAACTGCTTTGTTACAGGGCAGATATCATCAAATCGTGGTATGGTTTCCGGAATTTCTGGAATTGATGGCTACGGAACTGGTAATCAATTTAAAAACATATACAATTTGGCTAAAATTTCTTATACTTCAGATGCTCCGAGTAGGGACTATACGCAAGGTATAGACTACAGCAGTTATAATAAGGAATGTACATATAATCGTGGTGAGATTAATAATGGGGCTGGAAATAGCAAGAACGGCAGCCCAATTGGTTATAGTAGTCGTCATGCCTATAACTATTACCTCCAAGGAAACTCAGCAGACGATGACCAGGCCACCCCTCTCACCGAAACCCAGATGAAAAATTCCAAATTTTACACCGGTTTCGACTTTGAAAATACATGGTTCATTGATCCGTATTCCAACTATCCATATCCGCAGCTGCGCTCCTGCCCTCAGAAACGAATCAATTCCATCGAGGTGACAAAGCAGCCAAACAAAACTGTGTATCAGCAGGGCGAAAACTTTGATTTTACCGGAGCTACCCTGCATTTGATCTATGAAGATGGGTTGGAGCAGGACGTGCTTCTGACCAAAGATATGATTGGCAGCTATGACATGAATAAAATCGGCAAACAGTCCATTCCGATTTCCTATTGTGGACTTGCAGAAACTTCACTGGACATTACAGTAAAAGAGACTGCTGTTGACAAAGTTCAGTTAAATAAGTCGCAGATCAATCTTTACAAAGGAAAAACGGAGACATTATCCGCTACGATCACTCCTTCTAATGCGTCCAACAAACAGATTACATGGAGCGTCGTAAAAGGCGACTGTGTAACCGTTGATAACAATGGTACGATTACCGCCAACAAAAAAGGAACGGCTACGGTACGTGCAGCATCTGCCAATGGAAAATACGCAGATTGTGTCGTAACGGTTCAGGTTCCTTGTATTCTCCTGCAGCTCACTAACACAAACATCAAATTCAAAAAGGGAGAGACCAAATCCATTTCAGATACGATCGGTTATATGATGTCTCCGCTTGACTGTACCGATTCCGTGACATGGAAATCATCCAACGACAAAGTATTGCAGATAAATGACAACAAATCCATGCTTGGACTGGCTGCCGGAAAAGTGACAGTCACAGGAACGACGACAAGCGGTACAACCGCAGTGGCAAATGTAACCGTACAGCGCGACATGAGCGAGTTTACGGTAACCGGCGTCTCCAACAAATATTATACCGGAAAAGCCATCAAACCAAAATTCACGGTTTCCGACGGCTCGACCACATTGAAAGAAAACGAAGATTACAACGTAACCTACGAGTCAAACACCAACGTAGGCACGGCAAACATCAAAATTACAGGAATTGATCCATACGTTGGAACAATCGAGCAGAGCTTCCAGATTCTTCCGGTGGCAGAAGAGATCACTCCCGATGACTCTTCTTCAGGCAATGGCGGAAGCACAATAACCGCCCCTGCAAAAGTTAAAATCAGAAAATTAACGGCGGGCAAGAAAAAATTAACCGTAACCTGGAAAAAGGTTGCCGGCGCCAAAGGCTATCGCGTTCAGATCGCCCGAAACCGCGGCTTTACAAACTCACTCAAAACGTATACGGTATCCGCGAATACTTCCAAGAAGGTATTTACCAGACTAAAGAAAAAGACAACATACTATGTCCGGATCAATGCCTTCTGCAATGATGAAGACGGCAATAAGCTGATCGGAAAATATAGCGCAGTGAAAAAGAAAAAAACAAAATAAATAATAGTATTTCATTTTTTTAGAGATGTCTTTCCGGGCATCTCTTTTTTTGACGCAACTGCGTAAATCCAATTTAATATTCGGACATTTAATAGAACCGTTTATCGTATATAAAAGAAAGAGCAGCAGAACGGAAGCGAATTGAAAGAAGGTAGGTGACAGGTTTTGGATTTTTTGTTATAATGAGAAAAAATCAGAGGATTAGATTTAATGAAAATGGACGAGATTAATTCAGTTATAGAAGGGAGCATAGAATGATATTCTACCATGTGGTTTCTGACAAACCTAAGTATATTTGAAAAAGAACATCTGAGACGCGCTGAAATTTACTGGAAAAATGAACCAAATAAAGACGGAAATGAGCCTATTGTCGAGGTGCTTGTTGATGGCAAGATTGAAGTTATAGAGATAATGAAAGAAGTAAATGCAAATATATAAACGGAAGAAAACGGACATAATTAGAAACAGAAAAAATGCTAATGGAAAGGAGCAAAAAGATGACAGGATACATGTCGGAAATGCGTAAATTAGTCGGACACAGGACGATCATTCAATGTGCCGCCAGCGTAATCTGCGTAGATGATAATGGAAAAATTTTACTTGGAAAAAGAACAGATAATCACAAGTGGGCGTATGCCGGCGGCTCTGTTGAAATAGACGAATATGCGGAGGATTGTGCAAAAAGGGAATTGTATGAAGAAATGGGCATTTCTGCACAATCTCTGGAGTTCTTTTATGTAAATTCAGGTCCGGAAACGCACTATATTTATCCGAATGGAGATGAAGTTTCTAACTTTGAAATCGTCTATTTGTGCAGCGAGTGGGAAGGTGAGCCTAAGATGCAGGATGGCGAAATGGAAGAACTAAGATTTTTCTCAGTGGATGAAATTGACTTTGACGAAATTTCACCGCCGACAAGAAAGGTAATAGAGGAGTATGTTCGGAGATTTGGGCGAGGGCTAAGTTAGAATAAATTGCGCGAAAATAGTGACACGTTAAAAATTTTTTGCTATAATTAAGAAAAAGTAGAGTATTAGTATTCGGGGAAAATGGATATAATATTTATTAAACAAGTGACGAGTGATTTTGAGGGAGGTGTATCAATATGGTTACAGCAAGAGATATTAGCGATATTCAAGCGTTAAAACCGGATGAACAGGCGCTGGTTCTTAGCCTTGTTAAAAGCTTTGTGAGGTCACCGGAAAATGCGAATGAGGATCAAAAACGATTAGCACGAATGAGACAAAAGTATGTTGAAAAGAATCCAATGACAATGGACGAGATTAATTCAGTTATAGAAGGAGAGTAAGTTATCCATAATATTTTTTCTCTAATTCTACAAAAGCATTCTTCAGAGAAATAGGTTTTGCTCCACGCAACTGGTATTGGAAATCTTGGTTGTAATGTGTGAATTTTTAATAGCCATAATTCTTCCCCCCTTTTTAGTAAGAGTATAGTATAATTCTTAAGTGAAGTATCACAGATTGAGCAATAAAAAGAGCAACTGATGA
>ERZ808252.1334-NODE-1334-length-18375-cov-4.796179_pt1 | contig 18375 bp, 13 predicted proteins | sample MGYA00521242_ERZ808252 | MGnify/ENA primary metagenome ERZ808252 (study PRJEB31516, sample SAMN03275581) | gut metagenome | biome: mammalia-associated habitat; material: feces | host: Papio cynocephalus | place: Kenya | collected 2012-08-07 ...
AAGTTCAACGCCAGAGTTTTGCTGGCATGATCACTCAAGATTCCGAGAGATCATAATATTGTTTTAATTTTTCTATAATCTCAGCCGGTATGTTTTTTTCATAAAAGCATTCCGGCACCGGTGCACAGAATGTCTTTCCGGAAATCCTTTCAAAAGGAGCCTCCAGTCCGGGAAACTGCAGTTCATACGCATGCAGAAGCTGCCACCGGATTCCGGGATGTGCTCCTCCGTATTTGACGTCCCCTGCCACCGGATGTCCCAGACTGCTGAGATGACTGCGGATCTGATGCGGTTTTCCCGTCATCAGATGAACCCGTAACAATGTCATTTCCCTGGTCGAAACAAGCGGTTCATAACCGGTCTTGATATAACTGCTTCCCTTTTTCTCTTCTCGGCTTACTGTCACCTTATTCTTTTTTTCATCTTTGAGCAGGTAGCCTTCTACTTCTTTTTTTTCTGTCATCCTGCCTTTTACAATGGCAAGATAATATTTTTCAATCTCACGCGTCCGGAACAGTTCCGACATTTTCTGCAATGCCGCAAGCGTCTTCCCTGCCACAACGATACCGCTCGTATTGCGGTCCAGACGGTTACATATCCCCGGTGAAAATCCCGGTTCGCCTTTCACGTATTGTTGTACAAGTTCGACAAGACTCACATCCTGCGGCTTTGCCTTCTGAGACAAAAGTCCTGCCGGTTTATTGATCAAAAGGATCTGGTCATCTTCATATATAATAGGAAAGCCGGCCTGCTGCTTCCCTTTCTTTTCCGGGGAATCTCCACAGAATTTCCGCAGCGTTTCCTCCGAAAAGAAAAACACCACCGTATCCCCGGCATTTAGTTTTTCATTTCCCTGCGCCTTTTTTCCGTTTAACGTAATATTCTTTTTTCGAAGCATCTTATATATAAAACTCTTTGACGCTTCTTTTAAATATTTTTGTAAAAATTTGTCAAATCTTTGTCCGCCCTGATTACCACTGATCTCTATCTGCCGCATGAACGTACACCTTTCTCTTAGACTGCAATGATATTCAGATCATGTACCACTTTTTCCTGTAAAGAAAGGTTGTCCTCCTTTTCTTCTGCATTTTGATTTCGTTTCAGCATTGCAAGAAACGCCTCATCCGTATCCAGAAGCTGTACATGATACCCTCTTGCAGAGGCATTTATCGTATCTGAAAGATAGTTTTTTACATAATCTTCCTGTATCTTTTTTCCATCTTTTATCCCGTATAAATGATTTTTCATAACAATGACAAAATCCAGCGACATTACCTTTTCCGTAGAGGTAAACACGTAATCCGTCAAAAGTACTGCATTCTCCGGCAATGCCTTTTGCATTGCTTCGTAGCGCTCTTTACTTACGGATCTGCGTGGCAGCATAAGCACCAGCGCGATGACTCGTTTTGCCGCCGGAAGAACCATAAGGATTCCCAGTACCGTAAATAAATTTGCCCGCGTCTTATGCACGGCAAGACCGATCAGAAATAATCCGACACCGATCAGCACATACAGCATAAGCATCGCAAACTGAAATTTCTTCTGTTTGTTAATATAGCCAAATCCACATTTTGTTCCCTTCCATCGTTCCATCATGTATTCCATCCTTTTCTCTTTATTGCTCCAGCCATTTTAATATATAATAGGGATTTACACTTACTTCTTTTCCTCCAATATCGAGATAGATCCCAAAGTGGAGATGCACATCAAATTTGCCTTTGGTTCCTTCTTTTCCATAGCCGGTATTTCCCACATAACCGATAATGTCTCCGGCTTTTACCGCATCTCCCACGGCAAGTCCTTTTTGATACGAGTCCAGATGCGCATAATACATATAAGCGCCATGCGTGCTCCGTATGCCAAGCCGGTAGCCTCCAAGTTCGAGCCATCCCATCTTTTCAATCGTTCCGTCGCAGATGCTCACTGCCGGAAAATATCCGGGTTTATTGTTGGACGTCATGAGATCGACCCCTTCATGTCTTCGGTTTCCCCCATAATTTCTTGCCATATTCCAGGAATTTTCATAGGATACGGTCTCGCCATATGTGCCATCGTATCCCACCGGAAAACATTTCAGATCACTGAGTACCGTCGCATACGCATCTTCCCATTCTGACAGAATTTCTTCATCTATCTGCCATGCAAAAAAGCAGGGAACCTTTTCATAAACCATCCGCTGTTCATAGTAGAGCTGGCGCAGCGCCAATTTCCTATAATTGTCATTTTCTTCCCCGGTCGGAAGTTCAAACGAGCGAAAATTTTCCTGTTCTTCCTCCAGCGGTACACTGGCCGCTGCCATCGCTCCGGTTAGGATCCACCTTGTCTCTAACGGGATAACCAGCAGGATCAAAAGTATCACTATCCACCTGACTCTCCCGGTTCTTTTTCCCTGATTCCGCTTAATATGCCTCAATATCCACCACCTCAGCTAGATTGACATGGCAGGAAAGAACATCGTCCGCAAACGAAATAAATTTTTCCATGCCATCACTGACATAATAATCATATGTCGGTTCTTCGTCTTCTATGCTAAGTGTGTTAAGCAGATTATTTTCAGCTAAAAGCAGCTTTAACGATTTTGCCGTCTCATAGGCAGGATTTACCAGTTTCACATTTTCACCGACTTCCCTGCCGATCGTCCGCTTTAACAATGGATAATGCGTACAGCCGAGAATGAGCGAATCAATATCGTACTCTTTAAATTCATGCAGATATCTTCCCGCGATATCTTCAGTCACACGGTCTTCCCAAAGGCCTTCTTCGACCAGCGGCACAAAAAGCGGACACGCTTTGCTTACTACCGTGATCTCCGGATTGATCTTGTGAAGATATTTGCTGTAGACTCCACTTTTTATCGTACTCTCTGTACCTATGATCCCGATATTATTCGTACGTGTCGTATTGGCTGCCATGATCGCACCCGGTTCTACCACTCCGATGATCGGAATATCAATATCGGCGCGGATCTCATCCAGTGCAAGAGCACTGGCGGTATTGCAGGCTACTACAATGGCTTTTACCTGTTTGGTCTGCAAAAAACGTACGATCTGTTTACTATATTTGCAAACGGTCTTTTGGGATTTACTTCCATATGGCACTCTCGCCGTATCTCCAAAATAAACCAGATTTTCCGCAGGAAGCTGGCGCATTATTTCTTTTACAACCGTCAGTCCGCCTACGCCGGAGTCAAACACTCCTATCGGTGCGTTCATATCATCCATCCTCCAATCTTCAAAAAGGTCATGATAAAAACCGATATCATGACCTCTTTATTATATTCTTTTTCTATTTTAGTTGCAACCTATTTTTCGGATTTCTTTTCGATTTCCACCTGCACTGCACGATCTTTTTTGCGATTCAAGACCGCATAGATACATGGCACAACAAACAGGGTCAGCAGTGTACCGTAAATCAAACCGCCAATGGTTACGATGGACATTGGACGAATCATATCCGAACCGCTGTCACTGCTTATGATCATCGGAAGCAGACCAAGGATCGTTGTCAGCGCCGTCATAAGGATTGGACGAAGTCTCGTCTTGCCGGCTTCCACGATTGCCTCGTATTTGGTCATACCTCGTTCACGCAGCTGATTGATGTAATCTACCAGCACGATACCATTGTTTACGATAATACCGGAAAGCATGACAAAGCCGATCATCGCGATGACACTGACTTCGCTTCCGGATATCCAAAGTCCCATAAATCCACCGGTAAACGCAAGCGGGATGGTAAACAGGATGATAAATGGTGACAGCAGGGACTGGAACTGGGCAACCATGATCAAATACATGAAGATGACACCAACGATAAACATCAGGGCAACCTGTTTAATGGATTCATTGATGGTTTCGTCCTCACCGGTAAATTCCAGTTCGTATCCGGATGGCATCTCATATTTATCCAGTGCCGCATGCACGTCATTACTTACCAGTCCGACATTGTAGTCGTCTCCGAGAGTAAGGGATACCGTCATATATCTCGTCTGATCAATACGGTTAATGGAAGATGGGGTATCTGCCATACTAAAGTCCGCAATCTTTGACAATTTTACTTTCTTTGTCTTCTGTGTCTGCGAGTCGGTATACTCAATCTTCATCTTCTCGATGTCGCTTCGTTTGAGTTTTTCATCCTTTTCATCGCTTACATACACATCCAGATCTTCGGTATCGGTAGACAAGGTTGTTGCAGAAGAAGCATCTTTTACACGCGCATTGATCTGCTGGAATACCTGGGCTACTGTCAGCGAATATTCCATCGCTTTGTCTTTCTTTACGGTAATACGGAACTCCCGGCTCGCATCTTCCATACCATTGGTAATTTCTGTAATTCCCTTGACACCGTCTAACTGCTTCATGATATCTTCGGAAATCTTCTGAATCTTATCCAGATCTTTTCCTTTGATCCGCATCGTAATACCGGAACCAAACATGGAACTCATATCCATTGCCGACGCCTCGATCGACACATCGCACGGAATGTCTTTTACTTTTTCTTCCATTTCTTTTTTGATGTCCAGATTAGAACGTTTGTTCTCTTCGTTTAAAAGGACATACACCGAGATGGAATCGGAACCGCCGGACATCGCCGACATCATTCCGCCACCGCCGGACATGGCTCCAACGGTCTCTACCCCCTCTACTTTCAAAAACTGATCCATGATCTGATTGGATTTTTCATACAGATCCTGCTTGCTCATCGTATCGTCGTCTTTTGGAATGGAGATCGTCGCCGTCATCTGTGTACTGCGCATCTCCGGCATAAAGGCGGTTCCTTTTGCCACGGATAACAGCGCAAATACAACAAGCAGCACCAGGGAACCAAGCAAAACCAAAATCTTTTTATGAAGAAGCACGGAAAGCACTTTTCCATATACATTTTGGATCTTTATGATCAATTTATTCGGATTGTCTTTTACTTTGCGAAGCATTCCCTGAGACATCGCCGGCACCAGCGTCAACGCAACGACAAGACTGGCAAGCAGCGAGTAAGCAAGGGTCAGGGCAAGATCGGTAAATAACTGCCTTGTGATTCCCTCGGTAAATACGATCGGTGCAAATACACAGATCGTCGTAAGGGTGGACGCAAGAATCGCTCCTCCCACCTGCTTTGCTCCTTCAATGGACGCTTCTTTAATATCATATCCTTCCTCATTACGCAGTCGGAATATATTTTCGATAACAACAACCGAGTTATCCACTAACATTCCGACGCCAAGCGCGAGTCCGGATAAGGAAATAACATTCAATGTCACACCGCTGAAATACATCAGCACGACGGCTGCCACGACACTGAGTGGGATCGAACAGGCAACGATAAAGGTCGGCCGCAGATCTTTCAGAAACAAAAGCAGGATAATGATGGAGAACAATGCTCCATACAGCAGGTTATCCACTACGGAACTGACAACAAGGTCAATGTACAGTCCCTGGTTCATAAGAACGGTCGTATGTAATCCCTCATTGTCTTTTTCGAGCTGATCCAGACGGCTCTCCAGACGTTTGGTAACATCTCCGGTAGAATATCCCGTCGCTTTTTCCATCGTAAGAGCAACTGCCGGATTTCCATTTACCATCGTATAAACATCTTTGGAGTTATCGGTTACTGCAATATCTGCCACATCCGAAAGACGGATCGGATCGAGATCATCAAATCCCATATCGCAGATTACAAGATTTTCAATATCTTTCTGGCTGTCAACTTTTTCTCCGACTTTTACAAGATAAGAAGCTTCATTGTCCGTAATATAGCCGGCCGGCATATCAAAGTTTTCTGCTTTTAATATGTTTTCAACCATGGATTTGGTAATGATCTTCTTCAGATCTGCCCCTTCTTTGGTTGTCTTTTTGCTGTCTTTTAACTGTTGTTCTGCTTCGTCCAGTTTACTCTCTCCGGTATTTACCTGAACTTCTGCCACACTTAATTTAATCGCAACCAGCACTTTCTGTTTACTGATCTCATTTTTGGCTTCCTCAACAGAAATCTGTCCTTTTTCCAGTTTATCTTTCGCATCCAGTAATTTCTTTTTGCCTGCCGCGATCTTTTTCTTACCTGTGGTCAACTGTTTTTTGCTGGCAGCCAGTTTCTTTTCCTGCGCTGTGATCGTCTGCATTCCTTCCTGCGCTTTGGAAAGACCGCTTTCTACTTCGGTAATCTTTCCAGATCTTCCTGCGTCATTCCCTGCTCGGTTAATTTCTGCTGCATTACCGTCAACTGGGTAGTAACCGCTTCTAACTGGCTCTTTAACTCTGCATTTTCACCGACCGCAGCAAGCTGGGTCTCAAGTGTCTGCTTCTGCTCTGTCAACGCAGAAAGGCTTGACTGTAACTGGGTAAGAGAGGTCTTTGTCGCAGTCAGTGTCTTAATGGTCGCCTGAAGACTTGCTTTCTGCGTACTGATCTGTGCCTGCCCTGTCTTTAACTGCTTTTCTGCCGTTTTCATTTCTTTTTCTTTGGATTCGATCGTCTTCAGATTGGTGTTGATCGTCTCCAGTGTCTTTTTCATCTTTTCGGAGGATTTATTTAACTTTGCTTCCCCTTTGGCAAGCTTATCGGCTGCCTGATCCTGTTTGTCGGTTAATGTATCTTTTCCGTCCCGGATCTTATTTTTATTTTTTTCAATCTTATCGGAAGCATCCTGAAGTTTTCCATCGATCGCGTCCTGAACTTTCTTGTTCATTTCCTTGATCTTATCTTCCTGAATAATGACTTCGATCTTTTTATCTACTTCGCCGGAAGCACTGACGGAAGCCACACCTTCCACACTTTCCAGTTCCGGTATAATATCATTTTCGGCTTTTTCCGTAACACCGACGCTGTCCATATTGTCATAATCCAGCGCCGCTACCATGATCGGCATCATATCCGGATTGATCTTCATGATCGTCGGATTGCCGATGCTGTCGTCCCACTGTGCGGACACGGTATCTAGACTTTCACGCATATCGATCGTCGCGGAATTCATATCCGTATTTTCATTAAATTCCAGGATAACAACGGACATATTACTATTGGAAACCGAAGATACCTGTTTCATATTGGTAATACTTGCCATTGCCTGTTCTACCGGCTTTGTCACTGCCGTTTCAATCTCTTCCGGACTTGCTCCCGGATAGGTCGTCATAACGATGGCATAGGGAAATTCCATGTCCGGCATAAGATCCGTACTCATGTTGCTGAACGACAGGATGCCAAGCACGATCACTAACACCACTGCCACGAGAACCGTATACGGTTTTCGTACACTAAGTTTTGATAACATTGTAATCCTCCTTACAAGATCTGCTTTAATTTTCTTTCCTAATGTTACATAATAATGTTTCGCTTGAATAGGTTTAAATTCTAGAAAAATGTGTCACTTTTTAATTACTTAACCATGTTAAGTTTGATATTTTAAGAGTATATCATATTCTGTATGTTTGTCAAGATGATTCTCAATACTTATTACAGGTGGTATTCTTTTTCCAGTAGTTCTGCGATAGCTGCCGCCGAATTTCCGGCGTTTTCCGTATGATATTTTTCTTTTGCCTGCATTCTTTCCTCCCGCGTGCTGTCAATTCCGTCTGCAATCTCCTGCAGAAAGGAAGAAAGCTGCTCATATTTTTCGATATAAAATCCCTTGACCGCCTCTTTATAATCGTCAAAAGCAAGTGTAAAACGGGTAAAATACTCTTCCCGGTCGGCAATCGTAAGTGCAATCGGGCAGCCGGTTAAAAGATAATCAAAATAAACCGATGAATAGTCCGTGATAAGGGCATCCGTCCATGCCAGAAGTTCATACAGCGTGCAATCTAAGGATTCCAGAAAGTTATCATCGGCAATGATGATATGCGGAAGTTCTTCTTTTTCCAATATACTAAGATCCTGTACCGGATGCGGACGGAACAAAAGCAGCATCTGCCGGTCTGCCAGCTGCGTTTCCAGCTGCAGCAGCTGATCTTTGTTTTCTACACAAGGCATCCCATAAGGATAGTTATTTTTTAGGGATTTTTCCTCATGTGCCCGATGCTGCCGGTATGTCGGCATCCAGATGATACATTTTTTGTAAGCACTTCTTCGTTTCTCCCATGCCGGAATTTCTTTTGCCTTTACCAGGACATCGTTGCGCGGATATCCCAGCGGACACAAGACCTCTCTTGGCACCCGGATCATTTTCTCAAAAATGTCATACCAAAACGGAGACTGCACCATATAACGATCGCACTCTCCAAATCTGCGGCTGTATTCCAGATCGATCTTTATGGGCATACCATGCCCCAGGTGAAACCGGATCTGTCTCTTTCTTCTCTTTTTCACAAATGTATTGCAGTCGAAAATATACCGGCTGGTATTTAGCACATACGCCCGTTTCAAAGTCTCCCGCAGCCCCGAAGGCTGATTTTCAAAATAAGACACACCTTCCGGCAGATTCCAGTCCGGCTTTCCCGGAAACGTTTTCATCCAGTAGATTCTGTATTTTTTATGACAGCCACGGCGCAGAAGTTCCTCGTAGAGCGCATACGTATTATCCGAAAGATCGGGATGACTCTCAAGCACGATGGCTTTTTGCAGCGGCAAAAGACGCATCAAACCAAGCAGACATTTTTTAATCATTTTCCGGCCTCTTCTTTCCTTCTGATTTGCGGCTGTTTTCATAAAAGTTTGACAATTTTTTATCAATCACTTTTTTCTCTTTTTTCGCATTCTTTTTCTGATATTGGTACGTCGGCACCATGTCCGCTATAATTTCTTTCATGTTTGGCACTTCGCTGTACGCCTCTTCATACAGGATCTGCAGCCGGTCGAAAAATTCATTTTCATCAAACTCCAATGGTTTTCCGATATGGATCAATTCATTTTCGGTCTGTGTCAGGCCTTCCTCATCCATCAGGATCTCTTCGTACAATTTTTCTCCCGGACGAAGGCCCGAATATACGATCTTAATGTCCTCATCCGGTACATAACCGGACAATTTGATAAGGTTTCTGGCAAGATCATCAATCTTGACCGGTTCTCCCATATCCAGAACAAAGATCTCGCCTCCTTTGGCAAACGCACCTGCCTGAAGGACAAGGGATACCGCCTCCGGAATCGTCATAAAATAACGGATGATCCGTTTATCCGTAACCGTTACAGGGCCTCCTTCTTCAATTTGTTTTTTAAACAATGGAATCACACTTCCATTGCTTCCCAGTACATTGCCAAAACGGACAGCGACAAATTCCGTCGATGACTGGCGGCTGAGTCCCTGCACGATCATTTCACAGATCCGCTTGGAAGCCCCCATAATATTTGTTGGATTTACTGCCTTGTCGGTCGAGATCAATACAAATTTACTCGTCCCGTATTTGTCAGCAGCAAGAGCCACCTTGTACGTTCCAAAGACGTTGTTTTTTATCGCCTCATTCGGACTGTCTTCCATCAAAGGCACATGCTTATGTGCTGCGGCATGGTAGACAATATCCGGATGAAATGTAGCAAATATCCGGTCGACACGGCTTGTATTGCGCACGGATCCGATCAGCACCTCCAGATGCAGATACGGATAATGCCGCCGCAGTTCCTGCTGGATGTCGTATGCATTATTTTCATATATATCAAATATGATAAGCATCTTCGGCTGATTTGCTGCAATCTGCCGGCACAGCTCACTTCCGATGGATCCGCCGCCCCCGGTAACGAGAACAACTTTATCTTTTACATATCCGGTGATCAGATCCAGATCGGTTTTTACCGGCTCCCGCCCCAGAAGGTCTTCAATCTGAACCGGTCGAAGTTTTTCCACGGCAGCTTCCCCATTTACAAATTGGTAAACCCCCGGCAGGATTTTCAGATCCGCGCCTGTCTGCTGGCAGACTTCCAGAATTTCTTTTACTTCCTTTTTCGAAGCACTTGGCATCGCCACAATAATTTCATTGATATCATAATGATTTGCCGCTTCTAAAATCTTATCCCTTCCGCCGATCACTTTGATTCCATTGATAAATGTATTCTGTTTGGATTTATTATCATCGATCACACAGCAGATATTACTATCCAGTTTTTTGCTTAATTTAAGTTCGTTGATCACCATGCTTCCGGCCTCTCCACCACCGATGACCATCGTATTTCGCATACCTACTCCATGTACATTTTCACTATATAAAAAGCGGATGATCCGATAGGAAAAACGCACTGCTAATGTCATAAAAAACAGCAGCATAAAATAGATGAAAAAGTACGACCTTGGCAGTCTGCGGTACGTTCCAAATACGGTCAAAAAGTGAATGACGGTAGAAATCCCGCAGGCCAGTGCAATATTGATCACTTCGCTGAGACTTGCATAACGCCATAAACTATTGTACAAACGAAAAAGTGCAAATACGATCAACGTCAGAAGTGTGTTGATCACCATCATCTCCTGAAGTGTTGTAATATATCCGTGCGGATATTCGATCGATATTCCACTTTTGATAAATTTATCCCATTTTAATTCATAACGGATAAAAAGTGCAGCATACGAACACAAATTGATGCACACCGCATCCCATATCAACAGCAAAAATCGATAAATCAATGAAAGTCTTCCACTTTCAATATATTTACGAATCCGTAACATTCTCATTTTCCTCCATTTGCTTTCGCATTTTCCTTAACGGTTCCGGTTATCCCACCCGGACCTTTATCTTTTTATTATACAAAAAAAAGTTGAAAAAATCAATGGGATAGCGTATACTTATGTTTTATCAGGCGTAATGCCTGCGTGTAAACTATTTTCAGAGGAGAACTTTAGAGGATGAATATGAAAATCACCAATCAGATCACACGTTATTATATCCTATTTTACGCACTTTACAGTATGACACAGCGCATTATTCCCATCTCTGTTTTGTGTGTCGGACCGCTTGCCGGTATCCTTTATAAAATGATCATCGCTGTCGGCGGCTGTCTGGCGCTGGCATACCTGATCTTAGGTTTCCGCCGCTGGAAGATGAATGCGGTTTTTGTCCTTTTGGGAGGCTTTACCGTCATTTTATGCGTTACCACATTACTCAATTACCATTACAACTTTTTCGACAACATTCTGGGTGTCATTACCTTTGGCATTCAAATCATTTTATTTTTTAGTTACTATCATATGACAGAAAAGAACGAGTTTTCTTTTACCATACAGCTTACTGCGCTTATATCCGGTCTGCTGTGGACGGTCAGCTGCGGGATCTCTCTGGCACAGTATCTCTTGGATATCCAGTACCGTACTCTGAATCCCATCGGAAATATCGTGCGTCAGGGTATTATCGACGGCCGGTTGTTTGGTATCTTTTCCGATCCGAATTTCGCCGCTTTTACCTCTTTTTTAGTACTGATGCTCTTTGCTTATACTTTTTTCTGCCGCAAAAATAAGATCGTGCGTATTTATATTGGCATCTGTGCTTTGATCAACATCGCCTATATCGTATTTTCCAATTCAAGAACGGTATTTTTAAGTGTTATCGGCACCGTATTTTTCTTTGTATTGCTGCTCACCTACCGACGCCATATCGCAGACGGACAGGTTTCCATCAAACGTTTTTTCCTGTATGCTGTGCGAAATCTCGCCCTTACGCTGGTCGGTATGATCGCCGTCTATTCCCTGCTCTTTTTCCCGATGCAGAATATCGGAAAACAGGTGGAACCGGAGCGCCGTGCCGAAGATCTGGTGCGTGATGATGTCGGCGGGGATAACCTCACCAACAACCGTTCCACGATCTGGGTCAATTACCTTGATCTGTATAAGAAAAAACCGGTGTTTGGATTTTCCATCAACACCGCTCTGCCTTATGCCACGGAGCATGATCCAAATGGCTATCTTGCCCAGACACAATACGTTACCCACAACGGATATCTGTCTCTTCTGGTAGAAACCGGCATCCTTGGTTTTCTGTTTATGGCAGCCTTTTTGATCGTTATGCTCATTCGAAATGTAAAGCGTATTCGGACAAAAGAAAAGATCAGCCCAGACTATGTTCTTGCTCTGTGCCTTGTCGTCGCAGTACTGATCTTTCTCATTTGTTTTCACGATATTTTCTTTACGGTAAATATCGAAACCATGCTGTTGTATCTGTCCATGGGAGTTCTATTTATCGAGACGGATTCACAAACTGTTCGATCAGATCCTTCCATTGTGACAAAATAGTTTCTTTGGAAAATTTTTCCATATTTTTAGTAGAGTTTTTTGAAAGCCGGAGGCGTTCCTCCGGTTTTTTTAATAACTCATAAATGACCTCCGCCATCTTTTCCGTATCATAGGGTGGAATCAGTTTTCCGTCTTCTCCTTCCCGAATGATCTCACGCGGGCCGGACACAATGTCAAAACTGACCAGCGGAAGTGCGTTGGCTTTTGCTTCAAGTAAAACCAGCGGCAGTCCTTCGCGGTAGGACGTAAGTACATACATGGAATGCCCTTTATAACAGGCTTCCATCTGATCCGTAAGTCCCATCAGACGGATATTTTCATCCAATCCCTCCCGGCGGATTCGTTCCTGTATTTCCGGGAACATATCACCATCTCCATATACTTCCCACACAAAATCCTTTGTCTTTTTGGCTAACGCTGCCGCCGTGTCGACCAAAAGATCCATTCCCTTTTCTTTGGAAAACCGTCCCGCGGTCAAAATCTTTGTACTGTCCGGATCATACGGCGCTGCTGCCCTTTTTATCCGCTCGTCGATCCAGTTATAAATGGTAATAACACGCCCTTTTTTATAGTGAAATTTTTCATAATAGGCGTTTTCACTCTGCTTTGTTAAAACAACGGTTTTATCGGTAAAACGCGATCCCAGAGTACGCATCGTGCGGGCAGGAATTTCATTCCATTGATTCAGCAGGGCTCCATGATCGCAGAATATTCTCGGAATCTTCAGCCGTCTGCCATGAATCCCCCCGCAAAGTCCGGCATACGCTCCCACATAAAAAACCATATCCAGCTGTTTATCCTTAACATAACGGCGAAACGGCTTTCCTGCCTTTGTGATCACTTCACGGATCCTTGCTTTGTACGGAAGAATCACTTCATAGTCAATGTCCTCCGGCAGTTCATACGCGCAGGCATCCTTTTCCTGAATAAAACTAATGATCGTAATCTCATACTCTTTGCGAAGAGCAAGCGCCATATTGTACAGCACCTGCTGCGCACCACCGCGGACACTCATATCAAAATTTACAAATCCTATTTTCTTCATTAATTTCTTCTCCCGTCATCGGTAATATTTCATTAAAATCCGGTAATTGTGATGTTTCATAAAAAATAACAGCATCTTATCCTTCCAGCCAAACTCAGCTTTCGACGAAAATAATTTCTTTACCCCCGGCATTGCCAGCCAGTCTTTGATCTTTTCTTTACACTCCCGGTCTGTTTTCCCGGAACGCCGCATCAGATCATAAAACTTATTTTTTATCGAATTCAGATAAAATACATCGAGGAAAGCGTTCTCTTTTCCTCCACATTTTTCATAAAAGGCTGCCACTTCCCGCCTAAGCCGTTCTTCAATCTCCATCGCATCTTCCCGGAAGCGGAATGACAGGCTTCCTGTCTCAATATTATAATAATCATATACAGATTTTGGAAGTACACTGATCTTTCCGGCACGTTCAAATACCTGTAAGTTAAACAGCAGATCTTCTCCCTTATCAAGGTCGGTCGGAAATCCTTTTTCAATCACATCACGGCGGTATAATTTATTCCATGGCACATGCAGAAAATAGGAAGAAAACAATTCCGGAAAGTCCCGGATAAATGCTTCTTTTCCCTCATAAACAGCTTCTTTTGGCAGGTGATCTCTGCCCGCTTTTTCATCATAATATCCGGCTATTACTACATCGCTTTTGTCTTCTTGAAGGCATTTTACCATAAGAGATGCAGCCTCTTTTTTTACCAGATCATCACTGTCAACAAACTGGATATACTGTCCATGAGATTCCTGCACCCCGCGGTTTCTCGCCGCCGAAACACCCTCATTTTCTTTGGTTATGACATGAAAATACGGATATTTTTTTTCATATTCTCTACAAATTTCAAGGCTGCCGTCCGTCGAACAGTCATCGACAAGGATCACTTCCAGATTGGGGTAGTCCATCGCTGCCACATGATCCAGGCACGCCGCCAGCCGTTTCTTTGAATTGTAAACCGGAATGATCACGGACACAAGTGGTTGTGTTGGCTGCATATTACATTTCCTCCTCTGTACGCTTTACCGGATAGTAGATTCCTTTATACTCCGGATAGGCTTTTTCCGTATCTACCACAATTCCATCGTGGGAAGGAACCTGCTGGTCTTCCGGCGGCATCGTCATATAATCGCCGAATGCCATTTTGAGATACGTATCATACCCCACCGGAATCGGCATCTGTTCTCCCTCAAATTCTTTATAGACGGCGCTGGAAAATATTTCCTTTGGATACTCATTTACCATATAATTATACCGGACACATAACTCGGTAATATGATTGCACTCTTCAATCGGATATTGGGTCATATGGCGTTCGCAAAGCCGCGCCATCCGATACCGGTTTTTCCAGCCGGGAGCCAGAAGAAGCATCATTTTACCGATCAGATAAAAGCCCCTGCCTTTGCTGGTCGGCGCCTCCTGATTGATGTAGATCTGATAGGCAAGTCCCCACATCAGCTGCATTTTTCGTTTCCAGCGCGAGGACGGACAGCCGTCCAATGGCAGGATCTCAAGGCGGATCCCATGCGCAATGTCGAGATCCATCTGCCGTTCTTTTACAAATGTCGTCTCTTCATCTGTGATCATCGTAAGCTGGGAACGCAGAAACTGCTCTTTGCTCGTGCGGCTCAGCCGGTATTTTGTTTCATCCATCTCTTTGTGCCACAATTCGCACAATTTCTCATAGTCGTTTCTTGGCATAAATACATCGATATCGTCATCCCACGGAATAAATCCCTGATGACGCAGCGTACCGATGCAGCAGCCACCGCAGAAATAAAACAACAGACCATGTTTTTCACAAAACTCTTTAAATACGAGCGTAATCTCCAGACATTTTTTCTGGAGAAGACGAAGTTCGGCGCGCAGCCGCTCTCCTGTCGCCGGCACACACGGGCGGTTCAGATCCAACAGAACGCAGTCATGGTGCGCCTTCTGCTTTTCCTTCGGCGGCAGTGCCATATAATCACCAAACGCCTCTTTCAAATATCCGTCATACCCGACCGGAATCGGCATATTTTCTCCCTCAAACGGCACAAATACGGCTTTTTCAAACCATTCTTTTTTGTATTTCTTTTTCATGTAAAATGGACCGGAACACAATTCCGTGATGTAATTACACTCGGAAATAGGATATTGTGTCATGTGTTTTTTCGCGAGATTCCAGATGTTGTAGCGGATCTTTTTCCCACGAAATACAGAAAGCAGAAAACGGCTTCCCGCAGCCATCAGTCCCCCATGTTTTTCCGGCACAGTCTGCGCGCGGAACAATTGGTAGATGAGCGCCCACATACATTGAAATTTTCGTTTCCATTTTCCCTCCGGATAACCGTCGAGCGGAATCACATCGAGCGCGACACCATGTGCGATCCGAAGATCTTTCTGATACGGTTTGATCTGCGTTGTCTCGCTGTCACGAAGTGTCGCAAAGTTATTACGATCCACATAATCCAGTGTGGTATCGGATAAAATATATCGTTTTCCAGGCTCATAGCATTTCCATTTTTTTACAAATTTCTCATAATCTTCACGGGGCATAAAGAAATCAAGATCATCATCCCACGGAATAAATCCCTTATGACGGATCGCACCAATGCAGCCGCCACCGCAGAAATAACAGGTCAGATCATTTTCCCTGCAAAATTCCACAAATACTTTTGCCATCTGCAGACTGATGCGGTGAAGTCCTTCCAATTCTTCTTGTGTATATTCTGAAGCTGTATGGCTCATTATGATTTCCTCTCTTTCCCTCTTTTTAACAGGCTTAGCATCCCAAGACACGTTCCCACCCCATAACTGATATGCAGCAGGAAAAATAAAAACGGCAGTACGACCTGTCTTATGTTCTTTTTTTGTCCTTTCACGGCTGCCACTGCCATAACGACCGCAAGCAGCCAGTACAGACTCCACATCAAAACAGCCGGAAATGGATGTACCAGCACACCAAATACCGTCGTCGCCACGATTCCAAGCACAAAAGCAAATGGTACGAAATGATAAAGGGACAGGCATCCCGGACAGACTCCTGCGGTTCTTCCTACCCAGTATCCATTGCCGTATTTTTGACGGCACATTTTCCTCAGACTTGGCCGGATCATCTGATACGAATGGATTCCCGGCACCATGCAGAGTTTAAACCCGTTTTGGCGAATACGGTAATGAAATTCGTTATCTTCCGTACGTCCAAGGTCTTCCCGGAATTTTCCGGCTTTTTCAAATACTTCGCGCCGATATGCCCCATGGAAAAAAGATTTGACATACGCCTTTTTTTCTTTTCTCCGGAAATCCGCAATGCTGCTTCCAAACATCGAACTTTCTGCCAGTAACAAAACCTGCTGCCAGACAGAATCTCCTTCTACAATATTTGGGCGAACTCCTCCTGTAACAAACTCGCCTTCCGACAGAGCTTTTACATTTTTTTCCACAAAGTCCGCCGGTATGCTGCTGTGTGCATCAATACGGATCAGCGCTTCTGTCGTAAACGTATCAATTACGGCATTCCACCCGCAGCTTTGTATTTTTCCCGGATTCTCTATGATTTTTATATCTAAAAACGATTCTTTGTTCTTTTTCTGCCACTCCTGCATCACCTTTCGCGTATCGTCTGTTGACATGCTGTCCGCCAACACTACTTCCGTGTCCGCATGCGGATAGCTCTGTGCTTCAATATCTCGCAAAAGGGAGGGCAGGTTATTTTCTTCGTTATAAGCAACAACGCCTATCGTAATCTTCATCACGTTCTCCTTCCTGTCGTTCCTCTATATTATATGGTTATTTTGCTTTTTTTTCAATGTTTTTCTTGCCCTATTGCGACGAAAAGATTATACTATAAGGGAGAGGATCGTGGAAAGATTTTCTTATCCATGTCGTTTCAATGAAAGAACAAAAGGAGAACAGCAGATACATATGGGGAATTATTTGACCGATATTGCCATTGTCATCCCGGCTCTCAATCCGTGCGAACGCATGGTGAAGCTGGTTGGAGAATGCAAGGATGCCGGTTTTGAAAATATCATCTTAGTCGATGACGGCAGTTCGATTGAAAATCGGGTTTATTTTAAAACATGCAAAGAAAAATACAATTGCCGCATCATTCGTCATGTGGTAAATTTTGGAAAAGGCATGGCATTAAAAAGTGCTTTTAACCACATCCTGGAAAACCGCCCGGACATCACCGGAACGGTAACCGTAGACTGTGACGGCCAGCATGTGATCGACGATATCATCACTTGTGCAAAATTAGTCTGTGAACATCCTGACCGGCTCATCCTGGGATGCCGCCAGTTTGATGATCCAAAGATTCCATGGCGCAGCCGCTTTGGCAACAAAATGACCTGCCGCATCATCAGGCTCCTCTGCGGAATCTCGATTTCCGACACGCAGACCGGCCTTCGCGGCATGTCCCGTGAACTTCTCGCCAATTACTTTGCCAACACAAAGGGCGAACGTTTTGAATACGAGATGAATATGCTTCTCTGTGCAAAAGAAAACCAGATTCCTTTTGAAGAATTTCCGATCCAGACCATTTATCTGGAAAATAACGAAAGTTCCCATTTCAATCCCTTTATTGATTCCATCCGGATCTATAAGGTGTTTTTGAAATTTATGCTGAGTTCTTTTTCCAGTTTTATTATCGATATCTCGCTGTTTTACCTGCTACGATTTATCTTATTACCGATTGTCGGTCAAAAGGCTCAGATCTCGCTTTTTGGCATCGACATCCTGCTTTTGACATTTTTACGTAATGTCATCGCAAGACTCGGTTCCTCACTGTATAATTTTACCATTAACAAAAAGCAGGTATTTCACAATGATTCGAAAGATATCAAGATCATTTTCCGCTATTATGCCTTGTGCATCTGCCAGCTTCTCATCTCTACGCTGCTGGTTGACTACACGTTGCGGTTTATCCCATTCCGTACCGTGCGAAAATGTATCATTGATACCATCCTTTTCCTGATCAGTTTCCAGATCCAGAGGGAATGGGTATTTAAAAGAAAATAGAGTACGTAATGAATTGACGTGCGCCGCTGGGCGCACATCCACGAGGCGGCGCCAGAGAAGTTTCTGGCGCCGCTTTCTTTTTTTCCTGCTTTTCAGTGGTGCTGGCAGCTGGGGGCGCACCGCCAGGCACCTCTGCTTTCCTTCTTTTCTTGTCTTTCAGTGGTGCTGGCAGCTGGGGGCGCACCGCCGGACACCTCTGCTTTCCTTC
>ERZ808252.1340-NODE-1340-length-18318-cov-40.724196_pt1 | contig 18318 bp, 16 predicted proteins | sample MGYA00521242_ERZ808252 | MGnify/ENA primary metagenome ERZ808252 (study PRJEB31516, sample SAMN03275581) | gut metagenome | biome: mammalia-associated habitat; material: feces | host: Papio cynocephalus | place: Kenya | collected 2012-08-07 ...
AAAGTTTGCTGCGCTCCAAGTTATGCCTAACATTAATTCAGTGAACACTAATTAATTTTTACTCAAGCAGCCTTGTGAGGGGGCAAAAATCCCCATGAGGTAGTCGGCAGTGCCTGTTATTCGCTTTTTAAAGGCTCCCAAGGCCAATTCCGCAAAAGTGAGACAAAGAAGTCCCCTAAGGAACTTCATTACGTTTTTAGCGAAGAAGCAAGCTCCTATCCATGTGTCAGCCGTGTTGTCAAGCCTCGCCCTGATGTCGTTTGCCCGGTAAACTCGCTTGGAGGTTCCAAATGTGACCTCCACCTCATTTCTCTCTCCGACGGCTCTCTTCTTGTCCTTTGCATGGTCGTCGTTCTCTTCCTTTGGAGGTCGGCCCAGTGGGCGGTTGAAACAATCGACATGACTTTCCTTGATGAGCTTCCTGTTCGCCTTCCCGAGGCAGAGCTTGTCCGCCTGGACTTCCTGTGGCAGCATGCCGAAACGCTCCTTGTAGAGTTCCAGTTGCGCGGCGAGGTCGGACGACTCGTTGTAGGCACTCCAGCTGAGATGGTCAACATAAGTGTAACCGTTCACGATGCTGGCGCCAGCCTTTGCCCCGAATTCCACCTTTGCTTTCGCCTTGCCCCTGACAATGGGACGGAGGTGCGGCTGGTAGATGCTGATGATGCGGTCTGCACACCTGCGGACATTCTCATCGAACATCTTCTTCTGTTGCCCATACATCCTGAACGCGGCCTTGAGGCATTTGCAGTCATGCCGATTGAAGCACGAGAGGAGATTGCTCGACTGCTCGCCAAGGAAGTCAAGGAATGTCAGCAAGTCCGCCTGCAGGCAGCGAAGCTGGACCAACTTAACCCTGTCGACAAGTTTCTTTCCCTTCCGCTTCTTCTTGACCAGCGAAATGAAGGCCCGCCGGGCTTCCACGCGGCGGGTCTGCGGCTTCCTGGCCTTGTGGCGCGCACAGAACTTGTCAAGCAGGCGGTCTGTCAGCCTACTGCCGTCCTCCAAGAGGTTGGAGTCGGTCGGATAGCGCACCTCGGCGTCACAGCATGTGGCGTCGACCTTCATTGTTCCGCCATGGCCATTGCCATCCTCGTCGGTGTTGGCCTTCTTCGGGTGGCTGCCATCCGCCTCAGACAGCATCAAGGTCAGCTGGTTGAAGAAGTCGTGGTCAAGCCGCTTGCGGACCAGGACGAACAGCTCTGGCACAAAGACCGGCTTTTCCGTGAACTTGGGAAGTCCAAGCAGGTATTGCATGTAGGGATTCTTCTGGATGGCCTGGATAGTCTTCTCGTCGCTCAGACCCTCAACGTGCTTCACTGTCAAGGCTCCCACAACCATGCGGGCGGGCTTGTTGCCCGCGCCATTATGTGCATTCCGCAAGCGCTTGTTGTATTCCCTCTCTATCTTGCCCCAAGGTAGATTGTCTGCAAGCTTCACCCAGCGGTTCGACTTGCTCAACCCAGAAAGGGATTCTTGAAGCTCAAACAGGTCGTAGCTGCGGTATTGGGAGTAGTATTTCATCTCGTTTCTTGTTGGTTTTAACACCCAAAGGTAATCATTTTCGGAAAAACATGCAAATATATCGCAAGGTAATTTCTTGAATGTCAGCTGATTGTATTTAATTAGGGTACGCTAGTTGCTTTTGGGCAATCATGTATCGTTTGGCAACATGTCTTTGGGTTAGCATCCGCACTGCTTCCCCACTGGGTTTGTCGGTTGCGCCAGAAAAAATACATAGTACTAATTTGCTTGATTTCCAACATTTTGTCATCCGATTTCCAAGGATAATTTCTTAGGAAAAAGTACAAGAAATACTACCGCTGAATAGTTACAGCTTTATCAATATTGGCGGTCACCAAATATTTTAGTTCCCACCCTTACCATATTGCTACCGCATTCAACAGCCAGAAGATAGTCATGGCTCATTCCCCACGAGCGAGTGTCAAAAGTAGGGACGTTGGCAAAAACTGTTGATTTTAGCTCTTCAAAGAAACGAAGGGCAGAGGAAAACTCTCGTCTGATTTGACGAGCGTCGTCCGTATTTGAGGCCATCATCATGAGTCCACGGATACGCACATTGCTCATCTCACGCCACTCACCACCGACAAGATACTGACGGCAATCATCAATTGGAAAACCATATTTTGTCTCTTCTGCAGCAATGTGAAGTTCCAGCAACACGTCAATAACACGGTTGTTGCGCAAAGCCTGCTTGTTTATTTCATGCAGCAGCTTAGGAGAGTCAACCGCCTCTATCATACTGATGTATGGGGCTATGTATCTCACCTTGTTTGTCTGAAGATGTCCTATGAAATGCCACTTTATATCTTTGGGCAGAGCCTCATACTTTTTAGCGAGTTCCTGTTCGTGGCTTTCACCAAACAAACGCTGGCCGGCAGCATAGGCTGTCTCAATGGATGAGGCAGGATGAAACTTGCTGACTGCCACCAAGGCTACTCCTTGCGGCAGTGTTGCCCTCACCTCGTTCAGGTTACTTGTTATACTATTATCCATTTTTCAGCAGATTACTGTTCGTATTCAGGTTTGTCTTCTTTCTCACTTTCTTTCTTATACTCGAAGACATCCATCAGCTGGGTCTCAGCAACAGAAACAATCACATAGTCAATCATTGTTCCACCCATCACCTCGTCAAGATTTACCACAGCACCATTGAGCGTACCTGCATTAACAAGATAATTTACATTTGAACGCTTCTCTTTCTCTGTCTTCTCGTCAATGGTGATGAACTGAAGCTTACATTTGTACCAGCGGTCTGCGGAATCATCTTCGCTAAAGAATATTTCCTTATACGCAGCTTTTTTTATATCTGCCACCTCAAACTCTCCACTAATATACGAAGACATCTCTTCAGTGATACGCTGCTCGGCCTCGGTAAAGCTCAAGGCATCCACGGTATAAGACTCCGTTACTTTTTTTTGCATGCCATCCTCCATCGTCTTTTCGTATCGGATTTTGCACTCAAACCATTCAGCTGTTCTACTTCTCATCATGTTCTTATCTGTTTATGTTTATGAAGGCAAACGGCATTGGCCGTTCAACCGTTAGCTCGACAAATAAATTAAATTCGCCAACTGTCTTTCATTGAAAGGTCAGCGGCAAGACTGCCATAAGACATTGGCGTGCAAATTTAATGAAATTTATTGAGAAATGGCTTTTTAAATCCTATTTCTGAACACCATAATGGCGAAGTTGCGCTTTCTTCTGTTCTGTCAGCCGTTCCACGATGTCCGTGGCAAGTCGCTGACTCTTGGTGTCAGTCAGCCCAGCCTGTCTGCCAATCTCCATTTGGGCCTTGACAAGTTCCTCGGTCATCGAGCGACTGCCAGACACAAAGGCTTTCTGGCTCCCACTCATACTGCTGCTGTTATAAACCTTGGAAAGAATACGGTCTGCCTCTTTCTCATACTGTTTCTTGAATATTTCCTCACACTTTGCCTCGTATTTCGCCATTTCTCTTCTTTCTTCAGAAGTCAGTGGACTTATTGTATCGTTACCACCTACGCCAAACTCAGTTGTCTCATCAAAGCCCTTGTCAAGTAAATCATCCACATCCTCCTTCGGAGCTGGCTTCACATATTCTATATTCTCTGCATTAGGTACAAATTCGAAATACCCCCAGACACAGCATGCTGCCATCACAAGCGAGAAAGCCATTGCAAATACCGTGCGAAGAAAAGTCTGCCTGGAGCGTAACGACTGGGCCATATCGTCAATCGACTGAAATCGGTCTTCTGGCATTGGCTTGGTTGCCTTTCTGATTACGCATTTGTAAGCATAGGACATCTCTGTATTGGCAAGAAGCGATGAAAAAAAACGTCCCAGCGAGTAGATGTCACAACGAGCGTCAACTGTACCGGCATTAAGAACTTCGGGTGCAACATAGTCCTCAAAACCTTCATAAAGTCGGCGCTGGTTAGGATAGCCAAGGTAAAACGATCCATGCGAGAGCAGCATCACGGCATCGTCACCTTTGCGGACAAAAACGTTAGAGGGCGAGAGACAAACATGAAAGATGCCCTCATTGTGAAGTGCGGCGAGTGTACGAAACAGTGAAGAGATTACATTGTCAACGAAATGCTTACGGGCCACCGCAGATGGCACATCTTTAAGATACTGTTCAAAAGAAATGAATGACCCGGATTCAAGAAACAGTTCAACCCGCCCTGTCACAGATGAACTAACGGCGAACCGTATCTGGCCTTTCCCCATAAAAGCCTGTAGTCTGCTGCACTCAACATCAAGCAGATGGAGAAATTTCGGGTCTGCGGCCAAATCGTTCCGCAACATCACCACATTAAAATATTTTTTTCCCTCCATCCTCCGGCCAAACTTCCCAAGGGGTATCACCTGCGAGAAAACCAGCTCTTTATGTCTACAGTCAAGCAACTCCTGATAATTCATAACGTCACAAAAGTAAGGCTTTTCAGTGAAAGCAAGAAATTGATAATTTAAAAAATAGTTAACGAACTTTCACTAAACACCCTTGTTTCAATATTTTTATGTAAGTTTGCAGACAGATAGACGAATTATGACAATGGTTGTTACACTTGTCTAAACAATTTGGTGCAACAAAGAGAATTAAGAAGATGCCAGAAATATCTGTACGTAGCGTGGAAATGCCAGAATCTCCAATCCGAAAGCTGGCCCCACTCGCAACCGCAGCCAAAAAGAGGGGTGTGAACGTATACCACCTCAACATCGGCCAGCCAGACCTTCCCACACCACAGGTAGGGCTGGATGCCTTGAAACATATTGACCGTTCCATCCTTGAATACTCTCCTTCACAGGGAAATCTGAGCTATCGGGAAAAGCTTGTCAAATACTACAAGAAATACAACATTGACGTGACAGCGGATGACATTATCATCACATCCGGCGGAAGTGAGGCTGTCTTATTTGCTTTCATGACATGCCTGAACCCGGGTGACGAGATTATCATACCCGAACCGGCCTATGCCAACTATATGGCATTTGCCATATCGGCAGGAGCAAAGATAAGAACCATTGCCACTACAATAGAAGAGGGATTCTCACTTCCCAAAGTAGAGAAATTCGAAGAACTAATCAACGAGCACACGAGGGCAATCATGATTTGCAACCCCAACAACCCTACGGGTTACCTATACACAAGGCGGGAGATGAACCAAATCAGAGACTTGGTGAAAAAATACGACCTGTATCTTTTCTCTGACGAGGTCTACCGTGAATACATCTACACGGGGTCACCATACATCAGCGCGTGCCATCTGGAGGGTATCGAGCAGAATGTCATTTTAATTGACTCTGTGTCCAAACGTTACTCTGAGTGTGGAATCCGTATAGGTGCCTTGATTACCAAGAACGATGAGGTTAAAAAGGCTGTAATGAAATTTTGCCAGGCCCGTCTGTCCCCTCCGCTAATCGGACAGATTGTGGCAGAGGCATCACTTGACGCTCCAGAAGAATACTACCGCGATGTGTACGATGAATACGTTGAGCGAAGAAAATGTCTGATTGACGGGCTGAACCGCATCCCAGGCGTTTATTCGCCTATTCCCATGGGTGCATTTTACACTGTTGCCAAGCTGCCAGTTGATGATGCAGAAAACTTTTGCAGATGGTGTCTCTCAGAATTTGACTACGAGGGCGAAACCATCATGCTGGCTCCCGCTTCTGGGTTCTATACCACACCTGGTGCAGGCAAGAATCAAGTGCGAATTGCATACGTGCTTAAAAAAGAAGACCTGAACCGCGCCCTTGTCGTGTTAAGAAAAGCCCTTGAGGCCTACCCTGGACGTGTTGGTGACAGCTTTGAGGCTTAAAACATTAGGACTTTACATAGGATGAATCTTCCCCTGTTCTTAGCCAAGAGGCTATATTCCGATCCGGCAGACAAGCAAAAGGTAAGCCGACCTGCTATCCGTACAGCCATAGCAGGGGTTGCCATCGGGCTGGCGGTAATGCTTATCACGGTATCTGTCGTGCAGGGATTCAAACACACCATCCGAAACAAGGTCGTAGGATTCGGGAGCCATATCCAAATAGAAAACTTCCTCACAATGCAGAGCACCACCCCTTATGCTCTGTGTGCAGACGACAGTCTGTTGCGCGCGCTCAAGACAATACCGGGGATAGCGCATGTCAGCCGCTTTTCCTTGGCACAAGGCATACTGAAAACAGATAAAGATTTTCTTGGCATAACCTTCAAGGGTGTGGCACAGGATTATGATATGGACTTTATCCGCAATAACCTGACAAGCGGTGCCATACCAAAGTTCAACGACGATAGTGGCACCAGGCAACTGCTTATCTCAAAGATGGTAGCCGACCAATTGAAACTCTCAATTGGAAGCAAGGTATTCGCCTATTTCATTTCAGACGGAAATGTGCGCGCACGCCGTTTTAAAGTAAGCGGAATCTTCGAGACCAACCTCACGCAATTCGACCAGACGCTTTGTTTTACAGACCTGTACACCGTCACAAGAATCAACAAGTGGGAGCCTTGCCAGTGTACGGGCATAGAACTGAAGGTGAATGACTTCGACCAGCTTAACGAGACTGCTGAGAATGTGGTACTTCACGTCAACAGGACAACAGACCATGAGGGGAACACACTGATGTCGCAAACCATACAGGAGGCCTACCCACAGACATTTTCATGGTTGGAACTACTTGACATCAATGTATGGATAATCCTCATACTGATGGTTTGTGTGGCAGGATTTACCATGATTTCAGGCCTTCTCATCATCATTCTTGAGCGCACGCAGATGATAGGCATTCTGAAAGCTCTGGGTGCTAAGGACGCAACAATCCGCCACACGTTCATCTGGTTTTCCATTTTTATCATTGGACGCGGTCTTTTGATAGGCAACCTGCTTGGCATTGGTCTGATTATACTCCAGCAGACTACCGGCATCATTAAACTTGACGCGTCAACCTATTATGTCAGCACTGCTCCAATGGAAACAGATTGGCTGCTGTTTGCACTGATAAACATTGCCACACTTGCCATAAGCGTATTGGTGCTTGTCGGACCAAGCTATCTCATCTCTCACATCAGTCCGTCGAAATCAATGCGCTACGAGTAAGAAGCACTCTTATCTCACCCACAGTCTGTCACCAACGCAAATCTGACTGTCGGGTGCCATTCTGTTCAACTTGTACAGGCTCTTCAACCTAATGCCATACTGCTGGGCTATTGAGTACATTGACTCTCCCACTCTAACCGTGTGGTACTTGCCCTTAAACTGTTTGGGAGCCTTTCGCCGCTTCTTTTTCAAATAAACCACCTCGCCTTCTTCCAACACATCATGTCGGTCACGCTCATTATACCTTGCCAACATACGATAGGACACACCCACATGACGACCTATATCCTTGTAGGTGTCACCCTTGCGAGCTCTGACATAATAATTGTCATTAAAAGCATATATAGTATACTCGTAACCGTCACTGGCAGCACGGTAACCATGGTTCACTATAAACCTGTCATATCCTTTTCCTGTGTCATAACGGTAAAGCTCATAAAGTTCAATAATGTCTATCAAGCGGTTGGCATACTGCGGATTGGTGGCATAACCAGCTTGTTTGAGTCCACGCGCCCATCCCTTGTAGTCTGTGACTCGCAACTGAAACAGTGCCTTGTAGCGCTGACTGCCAGTCAAAAAGAGAGAGTGGTCTTCGTAACTGTCTTTCACCGAACGGTACTTACGGAAACATTCATTGGGAGCGTCATCCGTAAAATAGACAGTGGCACCTTGCCATCCACGGCACTTGATGCCAAAATGGTTGTTACCATTCCGCGCGAGCTCGCTGCGCCCCGCTCCAGACTCAAACACGCCCTGCGCCAAAGTAATACTTGCCGGTATTCTGTATTTGTGCATCTGCTCAATAGCCAGCTCCTTATACTGGTCGATGTATTGCTGATAAACCTGATTCCTGCGTATCTGTGCATAACAAGAGCTAACGAACATACCGAGTGTGAGAGCCAACACACTCCGTGCCTTAAACCAATGTAAAATGAAGGGAAAAGCTGCCATATCAGAAAAAGAAAATACTGTGATACAAAATTAGTGAAAACAAATCACAATTCTCGCTTTTTTGTTTAATTTTGCAGAAAACAACCATCACAATCATGGAAGAGAGAGTTATCCAATCCAAAATGCAAGTTTGCAAACTACATGAACTGCCCCAATGCGACCAGATTCTCATCAATGAGGCTATAAAAGCCACAGAGCGATCATACGCTCCATTTTCACATTTCCACGTTGGTGCGGCCCTCCGCCTGGCAAACGGAGAGACCGTCACAGGGTGCAACCAGGAAAATGCGGCTTTCTCCGTAACCATCTGCGCGGAGCGAACAGCCTTGTTTACCGCCGGCAACCGCTACCACGATGTTGCTATCGAGGCAATAGCTATCGCAGCCCGCAACAGGAACGGCCTGCTCGCACACCCTGTCAGTCCGTGCGGCTCCTGTCGGCAGGCCATGATTGAGACAGAGACGCGCTTCAAGCATCCCATACGCATACTGCTTTACGGACAGGAACAGATTTTCGTGCTGGAAGGCATCAAAAGTCTGATGCCCCTGTCGTTTGAGGATTTGCAATGACAGGCATCACTGCCTATCGGCTGTCACGGAACTCATAGCACCCTATATCTGGATTAGACTTTTTACGTGCCACCCCATCGCGGTCGAATGGATAGAGGGGCAAGTAGACCGCTTTCCCTCGAGCAGTTGACAGTGAATCGAGATGAAAGTCATACTCCTGTCTGTCGGCATCAACCTTTACAAAATGGGCCATTCCCTGAATGGTGTCCTCTGAAGTTTCCCATATAACATGGTCAAAGGGAGCCATCTTTGCCGAATCTGTCTCCGCCGGAGTGCGAAGCAGACAATGGGAGAAATAGTAATTAAACACGCCCGTTGAATCTTTCGTTTCACCCATCACCTCGTCATCGCCATAACCAGTAACTAACGTATTATAACATTCAACCATATAGAGAGGATAGTCACTGTCTCCCACAAAGTTAGTGAATCGGAGTGCCACTCCGCGGTCTGCATCAAAAGGATAGAACTGTGCGAGTGTGCATCCGGCTACGACGGCACGCCCACCATAGATAGCAAGACAGTCACCTAAGGTGTTTGTCAACTGACAGTTGGCCATCCAAATATTGGCGTTATACGCTTTCAGCCCGGTTCCTTTACAATTGTGGATGGTCACATTCTCTAACCTCAGCCGGACAGTGGCAGAATCGAACGCAGCTGAGTCGCACACAATTCCATCATCTGCACTGTGAATGTCAGCTCCGCAAATAGAGTTACCTGTTGATGAAGAATGGAAACGTATCCCACGCCACTGACCACTCACTCTGTCATAGGGCAAGTAGTCGAACATCTTGTCGGTACGGTCGCCACGGAAAACAACATTACCATCCCCCCCCTCACTTCCTTTCACCGTCAACCGTCCAAAGACCTCCAATGCAGCTCCACTGTGAAAATAAAGTTTGCTGGGGGCCTTGATGGTCAGAGTGACGCCACTGTCTACTTTCAGCCCCCCATATATAACGATTGGCTTATTTGTGGCGATCACTGAGTCTCTGCTAACCACCACATCATGGCACAGCAAGGCATCCCACGACCAAGCTCTGAGGTTGACTTTCTGCTCCACGCCACTCTCCAAGGTAAACACAAGCTGGTCTTCGACCAATGTCGGCATGTCGGCATAATTCTGGTGCGATGTAAGTTCTACAAACACCCTTATACTGTCTCTCTTGCGCACTTCCAGACCAGTCACCTGTCCACCAGTGGCGTTATCTAAATAGCTTCCGTCAACATTAACCCGAAAACCGCTCTGCCGACCTCTCAAAAGTCTGACTTGGGAGAGTCGCAAGCCATCACTGTTGTTATTGTACGCCCAAAACGAATAAGTGCTTGTTGGCACGGTGCTAAACACCGTATCCATACAAATTGTGTCTTGGGAAAAAGTAAGCAAATCCCCACGACTGGTTGAAAAGGAGTCGTCGTCAGTGCATGCAACTGTCATCAGCACGAAAGGCAATAGGTAAAAAACAATTCGTTTCATCACCAATAAAACGATTATCGCCCTACTATTATTGCAAAGAAATGGGAGGAAATTCATCCATTTCCTCCCATTTACCTGAATTAACTAGATGTTCAAAACGTCCCGAACATCTATTTTACATAGCGTCTATGCTATTTTTTACCGAAATAACGCTCATAAAGTCCCATAAACCCAGCACAATGGCGAGCTTCGTCTTTAGCCATCTCATGCACGGTGTCGTGCGTAGCGTCCATGCCGGCAGCCTTTGCATTCTTTGCAATTCTGAACTTGTCCTCACAGGCACCACGCTCTGCTGCGATGCGTGCCTCCAGATTGCTCTTGGTATCTTTGAGTACGTCGCCCAGTAGCTCTGCAAACTTAGAGGCATGCTCTGCCTCCTCAAAAGCATAACGCTTATAGGCCTCGGCAATTTCGGGATAACCCTCTCGATCGGCCTGACGGCTCATAGCCAGATACATGCCTACCTCACCACACTCACCGTTGAAGTGAGTTTCCAAATCCTTGATCATCTCCTCGCTTGCATCTTCCTTGCGAGCAGCTCCCAACTCATGGACAGTGGCAAAACCTCCTTCGGCATCGTCTATTTCCTTGAACTTGGAAGCTGGTGCCTTGCAGATTGGACACACCTCAGGAGGGTTCTCTCCTTCGTACACATAACCACAAACGGTACAAACAAATTTCTTTTTCATAATCTTTTTTTTTAATTACGCTATTACGCTTGTTAGTACATCTTGTATTGTTTGCAAATATAGCTAAAAAAACAAATCAGGCAAAAAAAAGGCCATGTATTTTTATTTTTTTTCACTTCCATTTAGCCCCCTCGCGAAGAACGAACTTCACTTTTTTACCCGATGTGACCTTTGGCTTCTCCCAAACACCGGGGAAGAGCTGCACTGTACATTTCTTGCCTTCGGGTACCTTTTCAATCGCTTCCTGGGGAGTGAAAAAATCACCCACGCCATTTGCAGCTACCGAATAGTCGTAAAAGACCAGATGTTTGCGCAACCTGGGAATCTTGCGGCCAACTTCATCTGCCAAAAGGCGAGCCACCACGTGGGCACCATAAACATTGTAATGCGTATTGTCTTGGCGTCCCTTTGGCACAGACGGCTCTTCGCCTGGCAGAAACCACATATGAAGTTTCTTGGAGGCCTCGCGTCCCAGTCCCTGTTCAAGGTCATGTGTAACACGGTTCGCATCGATAAATACGACATTCTGTTCGCTTGCCACATTCTGAGGTGACAGCAAGTAGGCGCCGTGAGTGTCATAGAGCGTGTCACCCTCTTCTTTCAATGACTTGTCAGGTGGCCCCACTGTCTTTCTCAAGGCCTCGTCATCATCATTGCGAGGCATGCGCTTAAAGAAATTACGTCTCACAACGGCGTTGAAGAGCACAGGTATTCCCCCGCGCTCTCTGGTCTCGAGAACGAACTTGCGCAGGTTGGCGTCAAAGGTAGTACCCGGTTCTGTGTGCCTGTCGGCTTTCGGCTTCTCGTCATTATGTCCAAACTGAATAAAAACATAGTCGCCTGGCTTTATCCTGTCAAGCACTCTCTGCCACCGGCCCTCGTCAATGAAACTCTTTGATGACCGACCGTTCACTGCATGGTTTTCCACCCGGACACCATCGTCAAAGAAACATGGCAGAGCCATCCCCCAACCTCGCTCCTGGTTGCCATTCTCGATGGACTTGTTGGCCATCGTCGAATCACCAATCATGAATACAGTCAGCACCTTCGCCTGTTTTTTGAACGAAGTGAGAGTCAAAAGTACCGTGGCGATGGCCACGAACACAAGACATTGTTTACGTTTCATAATTTCTTTCCTTTAATTTCACTTCGACAGCAACTCTACAAGTTCATCTGGCGTGACAAGCTGCTGCTCGCCAGTGGACATATTCTTAAGCGTTATTTTCATTTTGTCTATCTCATTCTCCCCAGCAAGTGCCACGAATGGAATGTGCTTGGCATTGGCATAACTCATTTGCTTTTTCATCTTGGCAGCATCTGGGTACATCTCTGTCCGGATTCCAGCCTTACGGGCTTTCGCCACAATGGGCAGACAGTAAGCCGTCTCTCTCTGGCCGAAATTGATAAAGAGTAGTTGGGTCCCCGTCATGGCATCCTCTGGATAGAGGCGAAGTGCGTTGAGCACATCAAAGATACGGTCAGCTCCGAAAGATATGCCAACTCCACTCAGTCCCGGCATCCCAAAAATGCCAGTCAAGTTGTCATACCGACCGCCTCCGGTAATACTGCCCATAGGCGTGTCAAGTGCCTTGACCTCAAAGATGGCTCCGGTATAGTAGTTCAGGCCGCGTGCTAAAGTCAAGTCAAACTGCAACTCGTTATTCAGGCCGATAGACTTCAGGGTGTCAAGAATGAACCGCGTCTCCTCAACGCCTTTCATTCCTATCGCATTTTCTCTTAGGACATCGGTAATCACCTCAAGCTTTTCATCGTTTGAGCCTTCCATTGAGACAATCGGCTGCAAACTTGCAATGGCATCCTCCCCGAGACCAATCTCGCGTAACTCAGCATTGACATTTTCCAAGCCTATCTTGTCAAGTTTGTCAATAGCCACCGTGATGTTCACAATCTTGTCCGAAGCGCCAATAGTCTCAGCAATACCGGCCAGAATCTTACGGTTGTTGATTTTAATCTGCACACGGATGCCAAAGCGCGTAAACACCGTGTCAACAATCTGCATCAACTCAACCTCATTGAGCAGCGAGTCGCTGCCCACCACATCAGCATCACACTGGTAGAATTCGCGGTAGCGGCCACGCTGTGGACGGTCTGCACGCCACACAGGCTGAATCTGATAACGCTTGAACGGGAGCTGCAGTTCGTCCCGGTGCATCACCACATACCGGGCAAATGGCACGGTCAAGTCATAGCGCAGCCCCTTCTCGCAGAATTTCGAGGCCAACTTGAGCGACTGCCGTCCCAGCAAATCACCATCCGACACTTTAGCCAAATAGTCACCGCTGTTAAGAATCTTGAACAGCAGTTTGTCCCCCTCTTCGCCATACTTGCCCATCAGTGTCTGCAGGTTTTCCATGGCTGGAGTCTCTATTTGCTGGAAGCCATAAAGCGCATAGACCGAACGGATTGTGTCAAAGATGTAGTTGCGCTTGGCCATCTCCTCTGCCGAGAAGTCACGTGTGCCCTTGGGAATACTTGGTTTCTGTGCCATACTTATTGTCTTACTATTGTCTGTTCACGGTCGGGGCCTATTGAAATAATCTTGATCGGTGTCTCCAGTTTACTCTCTAAGAAATCAATGTAGTCTTTAAATGCCTGTGGGAACTCCTCCTCCCGGGTCAGTTTGGTCATGTCCGTCTGCCATCCGGGAAGCTCTACGTAGACAGGCTCCAGGCTCTCATCAATGCTGTAAGGGAAATAGTCTATTTGCCTTCCATTCTGCCTGTAAGCCACACAGGCCTTGATGGTCTTGAAACTGTCAAGCACGTCACTTTTCATCATAATGAGCTTGGTAACTCCATTGATCATGATAGCATACTTGAGTGCAACGAGGTCAATCCACCCACAACGACGCTCACGGCCTGTTACGGCCCCATACTCATGGCCCAGTTCACGGATGGTGGAACCCGTTACATCGAAAAGCTCTGTTGGGAAAGGTCCGGCTCCCACACGCGTACAGTAGGCTTTCATAATGCCGAATACATCACCAATTCTGTTGGGACCGATACCCAGACCTGTGCATGCACCAGCACAGATGGTGTTCGACGAGGTGACAAACGGATAGGACCCAAAGTCAACATCAAGCAAGGTACCCTGCGCGCCTTCGCAAAGCACGCTCTTGCCGTCACGCAACAGTCCATTGATTTCGTACTCTGAGTCCACTATGCGGAACTGGCGCAGATAGTCGATGCCCTCAAGCCATTTCTTTTCCACTTCAGCAAGGTCATAGCTGAAGTTCATTGCCTTCAAGATGGCCTCATGGCGCGCCTTGTGTTCCGCATACTTCCGTTCGAAATCTTCATAGATATCTCCAACGCGAAGTCCGTTACGAGACACTTTGTCTGTATAGGTCGGTCCGATACCCTTGCCTGTTGTGCCCACCTTGCTCCGGCCCTTTGCAACCTCATAGGCAGCGTCAAGCACACGGTGCGTGGGCATAATCAGATGCGCTTTTTTGGAAATGTGGAGCCGGCTCTTCAGTTCGTGGCCACTGGCCTCAAGCGCCTTGGCCTCTTCCATGAACAGGTCTGGAGCTAACACCACACCATTGCCAATGATATTCACCTTGCCACCTTGAAATATCCCAGAGGGAATGCTTCTCAGCACATACTTCTGCCCCTCGAACTCCAAAGTGTGCCCTGCGTTCGGGCCACCTTGAAAACGTGCGACCACATCGTAGTTAGGGGTGAGCACATCGACCACCTTTCCCTTACCCTCATCGCCCCACTGCAAACCCAGCAGGACATCAACTTTTCCTTGATTCATCTTTTATCTATCTTATATCTTAGCTACAAAAGTACTATATTTTATTCAGACCGGGCCTCTTCTGCCATCATAAAAAGTCAATACCTACCCTTTTCAGCGCACTCTTGGCTAGGCGCTCATACACCAGTCCCAAATCAGCAAAGTGACCCATGCACGACAATGCCGCCTTGCGCACTGCCACCGAGTGTCCCTGCAGAGCCGCTTGCGCCTGGTCAATCAGTTCGTTGACGGCTCTCTCATTAGGTTCACAGCCATCCATAAACAAACGCCCGAGCACATTAAAGCCACAGAGCTGATAAATTTCGCGGTCGGTCGCTATCCATCGGAAAGCAAGGTCTGCCGCATAGGGCAGGTGCCTGTAAAGGTTGAAAGCAGCAAGTTCCGCAACCTCAAGCGTCTCTGTCTGCTCCATCCAAATGTCCACCACTTCAGGCTGCATCCGTTCCGCCGGCATCACCATGGTGGCCAGCAATTTGCACTCGCGCACGTTCTCTTTCCACAGGGCTATGGACAGGTCGTAATCAGGGCCAATTTCTGCTGCAAGTTTCCTTAGCATGGGCAACGGGACACCCCAGTTAACTTTATAAAACGCCCCTTTGTCACGCATTGACTGGGCTGTCACGCCATTCATCATTAATCTGAATGACTTCTTGATTTCCCTCAGCCGCTCGTCAACCGGGCGGTTGCTCTGCTGAACATTATTATTCATATTAGCGTTCCGTATTCCTCGCTGTAACGCAGCATCTGCTGCGCATAACCCTCACTATAGTCAACCCGGATGTCAGTCACACGGCCCTTGTCGTCAGTCACAGGAATCAGCATGGGGTTGATAAACCCCTTATAGGGAGCCAGCCCCAGGTGCCGGTACCGTGCTAGAACCTCTTCGTGTAGCGAACGGTCAACACCGATGCCGTACCGTTCCACCAACAGTCGCGCAGCCTCAAAGTCGCCCTCGCTCTTTATACGCTGCACCTCTGAAAGCAGCCTTGCGACAAGCTGTCTGAGCGCGACATAGTCGGTTATCTCAACATAAGTTTTACCCTTGCAGAGACTTAGCCGCATGGCATCGCCGTTGTCCATACACCAGTGGGCTATCAGTGAGCGATTGCGCATATGGGCCTCTTCTATGTTACGGCCCGGTTCAATGCGGACTAGTTGTGTCAGCAAGCCGTTCATCATATAGGAATAATAATGCGCTTTCCACGCCTCATCGTCTGGCAACAGTCCGAGATCGACCATTTTCTTGTCCGCAATGTAATATAGTCCGAACAGGTCAGCACGCGCCTCCTCAATCGTATTGCCATACGCTTTCAAGGCATCTGAATCCACCCCGGGCAGTAGCTGTCCGCTACCATGGCCAAGACATTCATGCAGGTCAGTATGTATATTGTCGCACACTTGGCCATAACGTTCAATCATTCTTAGCGTTTCCTTGTCAACGACAAACTCCCTGTCAAATCCGTTTCCGCGAGCAGCCTGGCTGTATGCCTCAGTCAGATTGCCTATGGTCACGCTTTTGCTTCCATGGCGCGCCCTGATCCAATCCGCATTGGGCAGGTTGATGCCAATAGCAGTCGAGGGGTACTCGTCACCACCCAGCATTGCCGCGCAGACCACGTTCGCCACCACCCCCCTGACCTGTTTTTTCCGAAATCTTGGATCAACAGGCGAGTGATCCTCAAACCACTGTGCATTGCGGCTAATTGTCTGCGCGCGCTTGGTGGCCTCTATATCCTTGTATTCAACAATTCCCTCCCAAGAGGCTTTCAGCCCCAGCGGATCGCCGTAGACTTCTATGAATCCATTGATAAAATCTACCTGACCCTCTGTCGTTTTCACCCATTCGACAGAGTAATCATCGAAGTCGGTCAAATTTCCAGAGCGATAGAAGGCCACAAGCCGGTCTATTACCTTTTGCTGCCCTTTGTTCTCACAATAATTCCGCGCTTTCTCAAGCCAGCAGACAATCTGCCGCAGCGGCTTGTCATACAGTCCCCCCACACGCCACACAAGCTCGACCAGCTGACCGTCACGCTTTACCAGCCTCGAATTGAGACCATACGAAGGCGGGCATTCGCCGCCGGCAGTCTTCATCCGGGCGTAGAAATCCTCAACCTCCTGCTGACTCACGCCATCGTAATAGTTGCACGCAGAAGTCTTTACCAAATCGTCACCGTCGATTTTGTTCACACGTCTCGGCATGAACGTGGGGTCGAAGATAATCCGTTCCAACTCGTTCCACAACTGCTCCGCCGTCTGTCCATCGGACAGTGGCAGCCGTTCAGGGGCCACACCGAGCATGGCATCATGAAGGTAGGCAGGAGAAAAGCCCGGCACGAACTTGTCGCTCCCATAATGATGATACAGTCCATTGGAAAACCAAATGCGCTTGAGATAAACCTCAAGCGCCTTAAAGTGCTCCGACTGGCGGTCTGCAGACGGGTCTGTATAGACAGCCTCCAGCACCTTGCGTACCCTCAAGCCATAGCGCCCGAACTGGTCAAACGTGATGTCGCGGCCATAAAGTGTGGCTTTTGCCAAGCAGTAAATATACATCTTTTGCCGCAAGGACAACCGTTCAAAACCGTCAAGCCGGTAGCGAAGCATCTGCACATCAGCGAAACGCTCGCCTGTAAGATAGTCAAATGGTTCCATCATACCCTCAGTGTCACTGTTCACAGCATCTCTTCGGCATCGGTAGACTTCGGGCGGGGGCCTAGCAACTGCTGCAACTTATACTCACGCGGAGTGATGTGATGCAGACGATAGAAGCTGGCATAGAACGACTGCCTGTTAGCAAAACCCACCATGTCACTCACCTCTTGCATTCTGAGTGACGCGTTGGCTGGATTGGAGAGAATCTCCATGGCCTCCTTAATGCGGTACTGGTTAACAAAAGAGGAATAGTTCACTCCAAACTTCACATTCACAACAGCCGACACATAGCGAGTGTTGGTATAAAGGTCAGCGGCAAGTTTCTTTGCCGAATATTTCTTGTCTCGATATTTCTTCTCCCTTACAACAATCTGATAGATTCTGTCTTTCATCGCCTCCATGAGGTCTGGATTAACGAGTGTCCTGTAAACAGCGTCTTTCGGCTTACTTTCACGAATATTATACTTTGCCATAACCTATTGAGATATTTTATTTGTGCAAAAATACTATTTATTATTTACAACAGTCACCCATTCTGATGCTTTTTCAAAAAAAATAACATTTCGGCCGGAAGTATCTTCTTTCAGCTCAATTTATGGCTACACACCCAGTTCTATTCCAAGAGGCCGACAAAGTCGATATGGGTCATTAAGCGTCAAACTGAAATTAGGTTTCATCACTGACAGTTCGGTTCAAGAAGGCACTGTGTTCCCACACAACAGCAAAATCAAACAAAAATTAAAAAAAATCAAGAAATATTTTGGCAAAATAAAAAATAACACATATCTTTGCAAGCGTTATCCTGAAAACAATCTTTTTACCTTAAAAGACTAATACCTATTGAAGATATGAAGCGATTGCCTGTGAGGGTCATCGCTTTATTTTTTTGTTTTATACGAAAAGGCGGCCCACACAGTTATAAATTCCGGACCAGAGGCTAACCAATTCACCCGAAGACACGGCAGAGCGTCCGCGCAAAAGGATGCCATACTTACCTTTATCAGATGAGCACGCAAGCACCCCCCAAAAACTGTTTGACAGAATGCCATGACGATTTGGGCCGGATGACATGGCGGAACGGTGCGTTTCACGTTGCAATATGG